>Ga0153915_10000178_pt1 | contig 57178 bp, 46 predicted proteins | sample Opewatmetagenome_2_FD_107003 | JGI IMG/M metagenome (GOLD analysis project Ga0153915, IMG submission 107003) | Freshwater wetland microbial communities from Ohio, USA - Open water 3 Core 3 Depth 3 metaG | ecosystem: Environmental > Aquatic > Freshwater > Wetlands | place: USA: Ohio, Lake Erie...
GAACTCGTCGACATGTCCATCAACACGATAGCTTGCCGATCCTCGCGAACTCATTATGCTGTTCTGAGTAACTAGAGCTGAAACAGAACCGGTCCACAATAGCGAAGCGTCCTCTATGGGCTCTGTTTCCTCATCACCCCAGTAGGCTACTAAAGAGTTGATTGTCTGATCCCAGGTTATTGCGATGAAATACCAATGATCTATTGACCAGTTGGATTTCGTCCCGAAGAGTGTATTATCGCTCCCCCAGTCAAGAGTCAGTCTGTTGGTAGTCCATCTTGTTTCGAAGTTGGCGTGTTGGCCCCAAAAGCGGCCATTGGGGGCTGTGAGGTCCCATTTCAACCAAAGAGAGAGTGTCCCTTCAGATGATCCGAAATCAGTACTTCCTCCAGACCCGACTAGGAAGTGACCCGCAACGCAATCCGAGGAGTATTGATTGCCTGTGGCACCTGCAGGCATGAACACAGCAGAACCTGGGGAAGGTGATACATCAGTACGCGCAGATGTGTATGTCGACGCCCAGGCAGATGACCCTATATGCTCAACTACAACGGGATCAAAGACGCCTGTTTGCCTATCTACCACGGCATAATTCTCAACGGGAAGGTTCCCGTTTTGCCTGTAATCTAGACCTTCTAGCATGCGAGCATTCTGGGGGAGATCATATATCGATGGAATGAGGATTAGCACGATGCACATCAGAGGAAATACCAGTATGATGTTGCGTTTCAAGAGCTAGCCTCCTCGATTATGTAAGCTAAACTGCTAGTGTAATACTACAGGAAACAGCGAGCAATCCAACTTACCACTCTTCCCGATAGGACTAATTTGCGTGCGATTAGCATGCCTGCACGGGTATTTCAGATAATGCTGGTTAGACCTTCCAAGCTAATTGCGAATGTTTCTACTAGTAAACTGCGTACACCACGCTCAAGAGCGACGCTTTCTGAGAAGCAGGGAGAATCAAATGGGCATAGTGACTATATCAAGCCGACCTTTTCATTGAACTCAATGATCAACTTGTCAATCTTTGGCATCAGATGTTGGATTCGTTCCCAGTATGCTGGATAGTCATACCATTGAGCATTGAGCTCATCTAGTTCCATCCCCTGCTGTTCAATCCAGGTATAGTACTTGAGGTGATGGATTCTCTTTCTATCGTAGTGACCCAGCTCAATCATGGCATCTGTCTTCTGAGCCTTCAAGTGCCCATAGTAATCTCTTGTGCTCTGCTTGGATGAATATGGTCCAGAGGCTGACTGTGCCTCGAGCATCCTCGACCTGTACATATCCATTGAATCTGTGAAGACTGTAAGCACCACGTCATTCTCAGTTAGTTCATAGTACTTGGCGAATTTTATGGCCATAAGCAGATTCGCTATGCTGGAGATGCCCAGCAGTCCAAGTTGCGCTACTATCTTTTCTGGCGCGCCAATTTCGTTAATGAGATATTTGCGACCGTCAGGTTCATTGAAGAGCCGCATCAAGTTCATCGAATCAGCATCATCAATTGCGATGATCAGGTCTGTATTGCGAACATTGTGTATCCAAGGAACATGCTTGTCCCCGATACCTTCGATTCGATGAGCACCATAGCCATTGAGCCAAAGAGTAGGGCACTGAACAGCCTCTCCTGCAGCAATCTTTGAGGCGGGATAGGCCTGTTTCAATTGGTCACCGCAGGCAACAGTGCCAGCAGACCCAGTGGTCAAACAGACACCACGATACGTATCATTTCCAAGTTCATGGCTCAGAATTTCCTTCATCGCATGTCCTGTCACCTCATAGTGGAAGAGGTAGTTGCCAAACTCTGCGAACTGATTGAAGATGAAGACGTTCTCTCGAGTCGCCTTAAGCTCTGCGACCTTATCATAGATCTCCTTGACATTGCTCTCCGAACCCCGCGTCTTGATGATCTCTCCAGCGACAGTCTTGAGCCAATCGAAGCGTTCCTGACTCATTTCCTCAGGCAAGATGGCTATGCTCTCACAACCAAGAAGCGCTGCGTCGTATGCACCACCACGGCAATAATTCCCTGTCGAAGGCCAGACTGCTTTGTGGTGGGTAGGATCGAACTGCCCCGTGACAAGGCGAGGCACTAGACAACCAAATGAGGCTCCAACCTTGTGCGCTCCGGTGGGGAACCATTTGCCAACAAGTGCGATGATTCTTGCTTCAACACCTGTGAGCTCAGGTGGCATCTCCATGTAGTTTGCCAGCTGTTGAAACTGACCACCCTTTTCAACAGGCTCATTCTTCCAAGTGATTCGAAATAGATTCTGTGGAACCACGTCCCAGAGGCCTATGCCTTTGAGTTCGTCTCTGATTCTCTTTGGAGCCTTTTTTGGATTCTTCATCTGCTCAAAGGTGGGTATCACAATGTTCCGTTCGCGACAACGCTCAACTGTTCTCATGAGCTGATTTTCGTTCTTTGTGAGGTCGATCATGCTACTTTCCTCAGAGCCCTGACATATGAATGACAACTGACTTTGGCCGAAGATGCGGCACATGAACCGTGGAAGTTGGGAAAAGGCTTTCGGATTGGTGATGAGTTAAGGAACACGCCACTACAGACAGGTTATTAATACGTGAGCAATGATGTTACGGCAGTGTCAGATGCTCTCTGACCTCATTGAATTGGCTATTGCATTTCATTCAATTGGTCTGGTCTGGATAGTAGGCATTCGCCTCGGCCACATCTGAATGTCAGCAAAGGTGAGTTGACGTTTCATGACAAAGACGAAGAGTAAATATGTCTTCAAATTCGGCGCAGGTCGAGCCGATGGGAACGACACGATGAAGAACCTACTTGGAGGAAAAGGAGCCTCCCTTGCAGGTGCTACGCTTCTTGGGCTGCCAGTACCTCCTGGTTTCACCATCTCAACAGAAGTCTGTAATCTCTACCTTAAGACAGGTGGCTTCAGCGAGGAAGTAAAGCGTGAGGTGAAGGATGCTCTACGCTTCCTTGAAAAAGCCATGGAGAAGGAATTTGGAGGTTCTACGAATCCTCTCTTGGTTTCATGTCGCTCAGGTGCCCGGCAGAGCATGCCAGGGATGATGGAAACCGTCTTGAATGTCGGCCTAACCGCGTCGACAATTCCTGGTCTTGTTGAAATAACAAGTAACGAGAGGTTCGTATATGATTCCTACCGCAGACTCATCATGATGTACAGTGATGTCGTCATGGAGAAAGCTGCAGGAATTGAGCCGGAGGAAGGGCATGAAATCAGACGACAGATGGAGCGGCTGCTTGAAGCGAAGAAGAAGAAGGTCGGTTGCCTAACTGACACCTGCTTAAACGCTGAACAGCTAAGAGAGCTCTGTGATGAGTTCAAGGATGCAGTGAAGAAGACACTCGGGAAGGAGTTCCCCGATGATCCATACGAGCAGCTCTGGGGTGCAGTGGGTGCCGTATTCAAGTCTTGGGGAGGTGCACGAGCAGTTGCATACCGACGCATCGAGAATATACCCGATGATTGGGGCACTGCATGCACAGTGCAATCCATGGTCTTTGGCAATATGGGGGACCACAGTGCCACAGGTGTGGCTTTCTCAAGAAACCCAGCAACTGGAGCTAACAAGTTCTACGGTGAGTTCTTGATCAATGCCCAAGGAGAGGATGTTGTCGCAGGAACGCGCACTCCCAATGCCATGAATGAGGACAGCAAGAATGAGCAGAGTAAAGTATTGCCAACTCTAGAAGAAGTAATGCCTGAAGTCTACAACGAGCTCTCGGGGATTCGAGATACCCTTGAGAGAGACACCAAGGACATGATAGACCTTGAGTTCACAATTCAAGAGAACAAGCTGTTTCTCGTCCAACACCGTGTTGGTAAGAGAACTGCCACTGCGGCGCTGAACATTGCTATGGATATGTTCCACAGTGGCTTCATTGACGAGCCCACTGCAATCCTTCGTGTAGCTCCCGAGCAATTGGGGCAGCTACTATACCCGATTCTAGATCCCGAAGCAGAAGCAAGAGCCACGCCCATCGCACGAGGGCTTCCGGCTGGTCCCGGCGGCGCATTTGGGCAGATTGTCTTCAGTTCAGAAGATGCCTTGGAATGGAGCAAGCGCGGGAAGAAGGTAGTGCTCATTCGTGAAGAAACCTCCCCCGAAGACATCGAGGGAATGCGAGCAGCAAATGCAGTGTTGACAGCCCGTGGCGGCATGACAAGCCATGCAGCACTAGTCACGCGAGGGTGGGGCAAGTGCTGTATCGTGGGAGCATCGGGACTTGATATCAATACCTTTGAGAAGACTGTCAGTATAGGTGGAAAACACTTCAAAGAAGGCGACATACTCACCCTGAATGGCACGCAAGGTCTTGTCTACGATGGTGAGCTGCCCATGATAGAGGCCACAGAGAATCCAAGGTTGAAGGAGTTCATGGGGCTCATTGATAAGTATAGAAGACTCGGAGTGCGAGCAAACGCGGATACACCACACGATGCAAAAGTCGCATTAGGTTTCGGAGCTGAAGGCATAGGGCTCTTCAGGACCGAGCACATGTTCTATGGAGAGGGAAGCGATGAGCCACTGTTTCTGCTTCGCAAGATGATTCTGAGCAAGACTCATTCAGAACGAGCTCATGCTCTAAAGGAACTTGCTCCTTATGTGAAGCAGGACATCAAGTCGACCCTCGAGGTCATGAATGGACTGCCAGTCACTATTAGGCTTCTCGACCCGCCACTGCACGAGTTCGTCCCACAGAGCAAGTTCGGCCAGGAGAAACTTGCGCTGGCGCTTGGAATCACCCCTGAAGAGGTCCGCAAGAGAGGGGAACAGATACATGAGAATAACCCTATGATGGGGCACCGTGGTGTGCGTCTGGGCATCACATATCCTGAGGTCTATGAGATGCAAGTCCGAGCGATGCTTGAGGCCGGTGCCGAACTCATCAAGAAGGGAAAGAAGGTCCACCTTGAAATCATGATTCCAGTCACAATCGGAGCGGCAGAACTGACAACCATGGAGCTCATTGTTGACAGGGTATACGAAGATGTCAAGAGCGAAGTGGGTTTTAATATCCCATACCTGTATGGCACAATGATAGAGACTCCACGCGCATGTATGCGTGCCGGAGACATGGCCCAGAGTGCTGAGTTCTTCTCCTTTGGGACGAATGATCTCTCGCAGATGGCTTTTGGTTTTAGCAGAGATGACATCGAGTCATTCTTACCACAGTATCTCGAGTTTCATATCTTGAGAAATGACCCTTTCAAGAGCATAGACAAGCGCGGTGTCGGGCAACTGATGGAAATCGCCATTGAGCGAGGCAGAAAGACCAGACCTGACCTGAAGCTGGGTGTCTGCGGTGAACATGGTGGCGACCCGAGGTCTGTAGAGTTCTTCCACGAGATTGGTCTTGACTATGTCTCATGCTCTCCATATCGATTGCCAATCGCCCGTCTTGCGGCTGCACAGGCAGCAATAAAGGAGAAGCAGGCGAAGCATCTGAAGTGAATCATAGTTGCAGAATACGAAGCGGACCATTTACGAGGAAACAGGCAGATATCGCCTCCTTCCCTTCCTCTCTTCACAATGATGGAGTCGAATCAGGATGTGGAACCTCGGTTTCTCTCGTCCTTCTGGATAGAAGGATGCCAAGGGCAATCAATGGTCCAAGAAGGAGAGGCACTATTTGCCAGAATGTCGAATGATTAGCCAACATGATAATGGGCAGTAGACACCAGAGTATTAGAATAAGAAGCAGGAAGAATAGAGCTTCTGAGATTTTCAGGTGCTTTGCAGAGTGGACAGCAACTATCTCAGATGTCACTACGCTCGTTAACGTAAACAAAACCAAGACAACAAGCTCGGCTGCATAGGATGGGTCAAGCAAATTCACACCGTATTGCAGCGCCATGAAAAGCCTTGTAGGGGGAAGTCCGTGCGCTGCAAGTATGTAGTCGATTATGAATGGGTATGTGGGCCTGGGAGTCCAAAACAATCCTGAAAAGAAGAACGAAATCAGAAAGACCAAAATCGAACTTCGATACGTTTTGTTGACCTTCATATATGCTGCTATACAGAGGAACAGAATAGCGACTGAGAGGGGAAGAACACGCAAGTAGAAGTACGATAGTAACAGGAACATTGGAATGGCAATAGCTGAAGAAGATACTACAAGGATAAAAATCAATAATGGCAAACGTACCATCACCATTGAGTTCGGATGAAGTTCCACCCGCAGGCCTCAAGAAAAATACGGAATCCTCTCACCTTTCTTCTACTCAAGAATTGTGATTTAGTTGCTTCTATTCGAGTAAGGGGTGAAGCCGTTTCGATTTGTTGAACATAGATACATTCACTCAAACGTCCAACCATTTCTTGAGATACATGACGACATTTCTGTGCGAAGCTCAATCTTTAAAACGGGGAGTTCTTGGCCCTTTTTCCAATAACAGAGTATCTTGGACTGAGGAAACATGAAGCGAATATTGGTGACTGGTTCATATGGGCAAATAGGTACGGAGCTGGTCGGAGCTCTACGCAGCAAGTATGGTGGCGATAATGTCATTGCATCGGGCAGAAAGAAACCACCAAAGATACTCACTGAGCATGGGCCCTATCTCCATCTCGATATTCTCGATACTAATCAAATCCATTCGATGCTTGTTGACAATGACATCAATATCATAATTCACAATGCCTCTGTCTTATCCGGCGTCGGCGAAAAGGATCCTCAGCTTGCGTTCGCTACGAATGTCCAAGGTGCATACAACATACTTGAGGCTGCCAGAATCCTAGAACTCGACCAAGTCATAATACCGAGTTCGATTGCTGCCTTCGGTCCAAGTACGCCTCGTGACAATACGCCTAACGACGTGATTATGCGGCCGACGAGTGCATATGGTATTACGAAGGTCTTCATAGAGCTGTGGGGAGAATACTATACGAATCGATATGGCCTTGACTTCCGTTCCCTGAGATATCCCGGCATCATCAGTGCTGAAGCGCTCCCAGGTGGAGGAACAACAGATTATGCTGTCGAGATCTTCTACGAGGCTCTAAAGAACAAAAAGTACACTTCGTTTCTCAACAAAGGCACGTATCTTCCGATGATGTACATGCCTGACTGCATCAAATGCACAATCGATTTGATGGAAGCTGACGCGAAGAAGCTGAAACATAGAAGCTTCAATATCACAGCAATGTCATTTGCTCCCGAAGAACTGGCTGCAGAGATCAAGAAGCACATTCCAACATTCAAGATAAGCTATGCACCCGATTTCCGACAGGCGATTGCAGAATCTTGGCCCGCGTCACTTGATGATAGTGTCGCCCGGCAAGAGTGGGGCTGGAAGGCGCAGTATGACTTGGCTGCAATGACCAGGGATATGCTTGAAACGTTATCCAAGAAACTCGGGATACGTTACTAGGAGCACTTGGATGGACAGCAAAGGCAATTGTGTCCCGCTTGCCGCCTGCTTGAAGGCATGAAACAGCATCTTTATGTCAATTGCAGGTTTCCATCAGCCATTCAAAAGGTGAGCCTAATGAATCGAGACCCACTCTATCTTTCTGTCTTCATCTTGTCTATCTTGATTGCTTCTTCGTTCTACTTGTCTTGGAGTGTCGATAGAGGAATGGGAGAACTCACTGTCGAGCGGTTACGAATCGAACGTGCCCCAGGACGGCCTGTGGATTTCATAGTCTATGCGCCGCGAACAGGTATTCATCTCGAACCCATGCCAATTGCTCTGACACTTCATGGTCTGGCAGGGTCTAAGGAAGGTATGTATGCTTTCAACATAGAGCTGGCAAGACGCAATTTCACTGTTGTCTCCGTTGACCTTGCAGGACACGGCGATTCTAGTCTGCCGTTTATCGTTGAAGATTATGAGGAGATGGCTCAGGATGCGTATGCAGCGCTTCGCTACGTTCAGGATAGCTGGGCTGACGTCGATAATGAAAGCTATGGTGTTCTGTCACATTCCCTCGGCTTTCGTGTGGCGATTGAGATGAAGGACATGCCTGTCGCCCCGTTGGCATATGCAACTGTTGGTGATATCGGGCAAATGAGTCTCGGATCATACGTCGACTTTCCAGGCAACCTCCTAATAGCCATTGGCGCGTACGATGAGATGATCTCAGAGGAAGATGCCATTAATGCGATCAGGACTGCCACTGGAAACAGCAGTGCAGAGCCAGGGATAACTTATGGGTCACTTGAAAACCAGACAGCCTATCGTTTACTATTTGCACCGACAGATCATGTCTTTGAGGCCCTTGATGGTACAATCGTTCGAGAGTCTGCTTCCTGGCTTATTCAGGCCGTTCAGGGCGAAGAACAGCTTTCCCAGACTCTTGACCCAGCAGATCAAATCTACTTCAGCAAGGTCATTGCTACTTTCTCAGGTGCCTTCTCGCTCCTTGTCAGTGTTGTCCCGGTCATGCTACTTGTTTACAGTCACCTTCCTGAAACGATGAAACCACGGAAGATACCTCTTCAGACCAAAGCACTCAGCTACAAGAGGACATTCGCCATCAGCTCAATTCTAGGAGCAATAATGGTGACAATCTTCACTGCGACAACAGCAGGCGGATTCCATCTTGAGAACCTAGGGCTTGCCTGGCCGAACTCAATGTTTGCTACAGGTCTGATACTCTTCTACACACTCTCGGTTTTGTGTTTGACTGCAGCAATGTGCGGCCTGATGGGGATACCAAATACAAAGTTGGCATTTGCATCAATTGGCATACAGAGAATTCCCGTTAAGGAGCATATCGTTGATTTCCTCAAGTGCATCGCTGTAGCGGGAGTATGTATAATCTGGCTTCTCTTCTGGTTGGCCATAAGCGGCTTGCCTGAACAAATGCAACCATGGATTCTCTTGGCACTGGTGAAGTGGCCCGTCGGCATTCGTGGTATCAATACGGTCATAGTGACGGCCTTTGCCATTCCCTATCTCGTGGTTGATGCAGCTTGGCTACGGGGACTTCTCTTGAGTGACCGAAACTGGAGCGAGAGTCAGAAGGAGATCAAGACTATGGTCTTTGCATTTGCATCGAAGTTCGCGGTTTCAGGTCTACTGGCAGTAGTCGTTGTGTTCGGCACAACTGCGCTTGGATTCATCGGTGGTAAAATGGTACTGCTGGGCCTCCTGCTCTTATTGGTGCTGGTTGTTTCGCTCCTAACGACAGTATTGACTGCGTGGACTGCCCTCAAGTTCCAGAATACATGGCCTGCAATACTCGTCAGTGCTTTCATGCTATCCATTGTTGCAGTATCAAGTCTTCCGTTAATCTAGAACGAATGCAGGTGTGCATGTATGCTCTCTGTGGTACACTTTCTGCCATTAAGGGGGGAATTATGGCACAGGCGGAGTTTATTAATTCTCACGAACTTCAAAGTCCAGCCCCTGTTCGGCCATAAGCTTCAGCATCTTCTTTAGTGCCCTCTCATCAGGCACTTCGAGAATCAGCTCGACCTCGGCTCTGTTGGGTGGTATCCCAGGGTCAAAGCGATCCTGATTAATCTCAATCACACTCACTCCGGATTCAGCGACCAAGCTGAGTAGTCTGTTCATGCTTCCAACCTTGTCCAGTATCGAGCCCCTTACTCTTACTGAGCGACCTAGTCTGAATAGCTCTTTCTCGACAATCCTAGCGAGAAGTGACATGTCTATATTGCCTCCAGAGATAACTGCAACAGCAGTCTTTCCTTTTATGTTGATTTTGCCATTGTAGTACGCGGCAAGCCCAACACTGCCGGATGGCTCAACAACAAGCTTAGCTCTCTCAAGGAGCATGAAAATCGTTCGGGTTACCTCTAGCTCATCTACGGTTGCTACTCCTGAAACCAGGTCTCGAGAGATTCTGAATGTCAGATTGCCGGGCGTTTTGACAGCGATTCCGTCGCAGATTGTGTCCAGATTCTCAACACGGATGATTTTTCCTGCCTTTAGAGACGCCTGCATCGATGGAGCACCCGCAGCTTCCACTCCGTATACCTCCACCTCAGGACGCTGCTCTTTGACTGCAATAGAGATGCCTGAGATCAGACCTCCGCCGCCTATCGGAACGGAAATCACATCAACATCTGGGCATTCTTCAAGTATCTCAAGTCCAATGGTACCTTGTCCGGCAACTACATTCTCATCATTGAATGGGTGCAGGAATGTCGCACCTGTTTTTTCTGAGGTTTCTTCTGCAAAAGTAAGTGCATCGTCGAAGGTGTCCCCGTGCGGGATGACAGTAGCTCCATATCCCTCAGTCGCTTGAATCTTCGCAACAGAGGAGTATGTGGGCATAACTATGGTGGACTTGATACCCAATCTAGCGGCTGCATAGGCGACTCCTTGTGCATGGTTACCTGCTGATGCTGCAATGACTCCAGCTCTCTTTTCTGAATCCGAGAATTGTGACATTGCGTAGGTTGCACCACGGACCTTGAATGAACCAGTCTTCTGCAGATTCTCGAGCTTGAGGTATACCTCTCCCTGCGTTGCATTGCTGAAAGTTGTTGAGTATTCCATGCGGGTTCTATGTGCAATGCCCTTGATTATCTCGCGAGCATCCAGCATCTTCGAGTAGATCGAACTATACTTGCTCATGATAGACCACGGCTCTTCATAGAGCATACAACTAGATTAAGGATTCCTAGGCAATCAAGAAGAGAGCAGGGAGGAGTCACTCGAAGAAAGGAATGATGACTCCTCCCTTGGAATGCGAAACGGTTTAGACTGCAACAATCAGAGAAACAAGGATACTATTCGCAATCAGCGGAAATAGCATCCATGCAATATAATTGCCAGGCGGCGCGGTGAATCTGTTGAATCTGGCTGGTATGAAGGCGAAGTATCCTTTCTTCACGCATGTCCATCTCCACAGCTCCATGTTTCGGCTCAAGAGAGGTTCAAGCAGCAGGAAGTCTATCAAACAGGCAATCATACCAGACATTGTGGCAGCCTGAATCCCAGTGAAACCAAGTGACAGTGAGAAGAGGAAACTGCTTTGTATGAAGAAGACCCAAAGGAAGACAATCCAAATGGGGACATTCTTCACAAATGGACCATTCCTCTCCTGTTTTGTGTAGTGATAGTAGCCTTGGGAGGAAACGAAACTCTCACCAGCTGAAGCGATTGTGAATATCAGTAGCAGCTGGAGAAGCACTAGCCATTCAAAAATGCTCCACATTAGTTGAGACGTGATACTTGCAAGCCCTCCGAATAGTACTAGAAGTACGAAACTCTCTAGCCTTGAAATCATCAAAACACCTCACCGATGCATTCTCGTCTTCGCACTTTCAATCAGGTCAGAGGTTTTCCTAGCGATGGAGATAATCCAAGTCTTCCCCACTTTCTCCCTTCGCAACTTCTGAGCAGTCAGACTATCTTGCACCTTCAGAATAAGGTCAACAGCCTTCTTGACAGTACGACGATCAATACCTGTCGCCTTTGACAGGCCAGCAATCGACATCGATGGAGATTCCTTTAGCGCCTGCAGTACTGCAGCCATTGCCCGTCCAAGGTCGACACGTGGAGTGGATAGAGGGAGCATCATATTGAATCGTTCTTCATTTGGGCACGTCCACTTATATACATTATTATGTACACGTTATTATGTCCACTTAATAATGTACACATTTGGTAATCATCAGTTACTATGAGCCTAATATCCATGCAAGAGTCAATCAGTCAGCGCGAATTGCAGGGATTGAGCACTTATCGACTTCGGCCGACCTAATCAGCATTTAGAAAATCCTGTGTTTGATATCAATGCCACGGGACCGTAGCTCCTTCATGAAGAGCTCAGGGGGAATGCATCTTTCAGGTGTCAATACTCCCCGCTCACTTATGCGGCCATCAGCCATCATCATTGCAGTCACTGCAGCAGGGAAAGAGGTCGTCCGCATCATGGAAGTGAGACCAGTAGTTTCATCGAAGTAGTCTATGATCTCGTATTCGATATTTCGTGATTCTGTACCCTTCCAACCTTCAACCATTATTCGGATGAGTGTGACATCCTTGCCAGCAGGCGGCAGATTCTTTTCCAGTAGGGTCTCAAGCATTTTCCGTGGACGTACTTTCTTTCCTTCAACGTCTATTGGATCGCTACTCATGAGTCCAAGTTTCATCAAGCACCAGACCTTATGACCATGTCCGGGATAGCGTATCGTCTTGTAGTCCATGTTGCCTACTTTTCCTTGATAGGTATATGGAAGTGTTGAGGTACCTCCGCTCGTGTTGAACGCCTCTAATTTTCCAAAAGGCTCGGGGAAATATATCTCTTCAAATCCGACCAATGGGTCCTCGAGAACTACTTTGCCATCTCTCAGAGCAACACATGGTTCCACATACTCATTGATCAGTCCTTCAACGGAAAAGATTAGGGAGTAGTTCAGCGGGGGACGAGGTTCTTGTTGGAGACCTCCCACTCGAATCTTCACGCTCTCAACACGGTCTAGATACTCGATTCCATGCCTTGCAAGAACACTGACCATTCCGGGCGCAAGCCCGCAATCTGGCACGACGGTGATGCCGGCATCTCTCGCCTGATTATTCATCTCAATCTGCTTCTGCACAATCGTCCAGCCGCCTCCCAAGTCGCACATATGGGTGCCAGTTTCTATCGCGACCTCAGTATGAAGCACATTGACTGTGTAACTCACCGCACTGATGACTGCGTCTACACCTCCAAAGAAACCCTCAAGCTGCTCTCGATTCCTAGCATCGACCTTCACGGCTTTTGCCTTTGAGCCAGTTTCCTTGGCAAGTGACTCTGCACATTTCAGATTGATATCCGCTAGCAGAAGTTGTTCCACTGCGTCTTGTCGAGCTAGGTCAAACGCTGCACCTCTGCCCATTTGACCGCTTCCGAGAATACCTATCTTCATCTCACGCGTTCCTCAAATAGGTGACAACGTAGAATAGAGGCAGGGTAGGTAAAAACAGTATCGACTCACGACATATTGAGTTAAGATGCGATAGCATCCTCTGATTGCCGGAAATCCATGGGTTCAAGGGAAGTATGAGGAATCACTCATAACTGGTGTCAAGCAGACTAGTCATGATAATATCCTAAGATGTGGACCGAATCCTCACATTGCCAGCTAGTCCTGGGCATCCAGACGAGATGTATCTATACTAGACAATCTCAGTCTCTTCTTACACTTCTCGTGAGAAGATAGGTTGCTTGGACACGAGAAATGGCATCATGAGTTTCTGCTTGGGAGCGAACTTAGTCTTCTCTAATATTTGCTCAGCCAGCTCCTCAGTTGTCATTGTGGTCTGATCTTTGAGTTCTCGTCGTCTTACAGATAATTGGTGGCTTTCTCTCTCCTTGTCGCCCACTACGCAGATGTAGGGTATCCAGAGCTTTTCAGCAGACCGAATCTTCTTGTTCAGAGTCTGCTGACGATCATCGACTTCATAACGAATACCGTGTTTTCCTAGGACTCTGCCGATATCCAGACAATAGTCCAGCATATTCTCATTCAGGGGGACCAATCTTACCTGAACCGGCGTCATCCAGAGAGGCAAATGAGGCACCTTACCATCTCTCATGTCCTTGCTCGCCTGCTCTAGGACACCATAGACAATTCTCTCAATTGATCCTGAGGGAGAAGTATGAAGAATCAGAGGATAATGTTCCTTGCCTTCCTCATCCACGTATTTGATGTTGAAGCGCTCACCGTTTTCCACATCTATCTGAATAGTCGCAAGGCACGCAGCTTTCAGCTGTTGATCGACGACATTCCATTCACCCTTAAAGATGAAGTACGCATAACGCTCTTCGAATAGCTCGACCATGACAGGTTTGCCTACCCTGGCTATAACGCCGAAGACAAAGTCCTTGTTCTCTTCAAAGAATGAACGGAGAATCCGGAATGAAACCTCATAGGAAACCTCTAGCTCATTCATCAGTTTCTCAACAAACACTAGTTGATTCTTGACAGAAGCTTTTGCCATTTCAGTATCAGCAACTATCTCGTGTATGTCCGGCATGGTGAATGCCCGTGGCCGCCGCATTCCAGCCAGCTCTCCACTCTGTTCTCGTCTATAGGAAGGGGCAATCTCGAAGAGCTTCAGAGGCAGCTGCTTGTATGACACTTGTGCCTGAGAGATCAGTAGGAATTGTCCAAAGCACGCTGAGAAGCGTGCAAAGTAATCGCGGTCTCCGGAGCGCACCACATACTGTCTGGATGGAAATCTCTGCAGATACGACTTCAATGAAGGATGGGCATAGTCATAGATCAAAGGAGTCTGCACCACATTAGCTCCATACTCAATCATTTCGGCAGTAACCCTTTCTTCAACAGTCCTCTTCAGGGTGAGCCCTCTTGGTGGCCATCTGAAGTTCCCAGCATCTGAACCGGGCTCGTAGTCAACAAGTTCAAGGTTCTTCATTATCTCGATATGCGGAGGCGGTTCCATTACAGTACGGTCCTTAGCAGTTTCGTAGTTGATGTAAATCTCTAGTTCATTGTACTTGGCGTAGTTGAACTTCTTGACATCCGTCATCCTGCCATTTGGTTCGACGACAAAGAATTGCGAACTGGCCTTTTCCTCAGCGTGAAGTGCAGTGAGGTCCTCTCCCTCAGCTACCTCAACCTCAGCTGTCTTTGCCAGTTCCTTGGAAATGTCAAGGACCTTCGATCGCTCAGCAAGTGGATGGCCTTTACAGTGAATCGAGAATGCCTTGTACCATCCAAATGGGGCACGCACAACATGATAGCTGCGTTTCTCAAGATTAGATGCCACTGCCTTCAGGAACTGCATTCCAGTACTAGGTTTTGAAGGGTTCTCTGAGAGATGGACCCAAGGATAGACAACAACGTTCGTTTCTTTGACTTCATCAGCAGCAGATGCAATCATATCTGCGGTTTGCTTGGCAGATGCTGCTACATTACTCTCGTCACTCTTCTCGACGGCAATGAAATTCACCAAGCAAGAGTCTTCGGTTGCATATACTTTCTCTTTGACATCTTCAGCTGTCTTGAGAGCCTTCCTCTTAACCTCGTAGCTGAATCCGTCGGTATGTATCTGAAGCATTCTCATTCTAAAGACCTCAGTATTGGTTTAGAGGGACCCATTTGCCACTTAAGCTTGATGACATGGGTCACTTTCAAATCAGGTGTCAGGGCAGGCCAAAGAAAAGCCTCTAATTGCCTGCCCCTAGTCAGGTTTCTAATCGCGTTTTGTGGGTCCTATCAGCGTGATTTGAATCACGAGGAAGTCCTGAAACGATATAGATGAACTGTAGTTCTTATCTCCTGGTGTAGTTCAGAACCAATACCTGACCTGACATCATACATGGCCCTAGATCTCATATTAAACTGACTTGTAGTTCTTGATACACATTGAGTTCTGAGATCGCACTGAGATTCTAAAACCAAGCTCAATATAAGGAGCAGATGTCGATGCCGATGCTATGAAAGAGATAGTTGTCATATCAGCATGCCGGAGTCCTATTGGCACCTTTGGAGGTTCACTGAAAGAGCTTCAAGCGCCAGAACTGGCCGCGCAGGTTATCAAGGCGGCTGTGAAACGTGCTGGCATAGACCCATCACGCATTGGCGATGTAAGGCTTGGCAACTGCTTTGAGCCGCCGAAAGCACTCAATATTGCAAGAATCTCAGCGCTCTTGGCTGGAGTCCCCTATACAGTCCCGGCAGTCACAATCAATAGAGTGTGCACATCTGCAATGGAAGCCATTGTCAGTGGAGCGATGCAAATTCAGACAGGATTTACTGACATTGTTCTTGCTGGTGGTGTCGAATCAATGTCTAATGTTCCATATTGTGTTGAGAATGCAAGATGGGGAGTGCGACTTTTCGACGGCGTCTTCATGGATGCACTTACAACAGGGCTTCACGCCGGGAGTCATTTCTATCCTCACCCCGAAACAGGCAAGCAGTACATCATGGGTGAAACGGCTGAGTTTCTGAATGCAAAGTATGGATTTACACGGGAGGAGCAAGACGTTGTTGCACTAAAGTCACATAACAACGCGGAACGTGCAACAAGGGAGGGCGATTTCAAAGAAGAAACAGTCCCCATTGAGATCAAGGGAAAGAAAGGTACGACACTTGTCGAGAAAGATGAGCACTTCAGGCCGAATCTGACTATGGAAGGTCTGGCACAACTACGACCCGCCTTCAAAAGCGACGGCACGGTCACTGCAGGCAACTCCAGTGGAATCAATGATGGAGCAGCTGCAATGGTCATCATGTCAAAGAAAAAAGCAGGTGAACTAGGACTCAAGCCATTGGCGAAGTTGACGGGATACGGGATGGGTTGCAGTGAACCACATCTCATGGGAGAGTCACCAATTGCAGCCGTCCAGGATCTCATCAGGAGAACAGGACAGGGATTCTCTGATTGGGACCTCGTGGAACTGAACGAAGCTTTTGCAAGTCAGTTTCTTGCTGTCGAGAAGGGTCTCAAACCTCTGGGCTTTGACAGGGATAGGGTCAATGTGAATGGATCTGGAATTGGGTTGGGTCACCCAGTCGGATGCGCGGGAGCACGGATTGTCATTACGCTCATACATGCCCTGAGAAGAAGAGGGCTCACTAAGGGCATGGCTACTCTCTGCGGCGGCGGAGGTGTCAGTATGGCAACTTCTTGGGAAATCGTTTAGCCAATGGCTTCTGAAAAGCTATCCAGGATACGCAGCACGTTAAACTCCAACACTATCTTTATTAAGTAATTCACTATTGTTAATAACATGGAGAAATATGACCTGATTGTCATTGGCTCAGGAGCTGGAATGAACGTCGCCTCTGCAGCCTATGAAAAAGGCATGCGAGTTGCAGTCGTTGAGAATGGGCCGATGGGCGGAACCTGTCTTAATCGAGGGTGCATACCTACGAAGATCCTCACGTATGTTGCTGACGTCATTACGGAGGCGAAACATCTTGAGTCACTTGGCGTCAAGCTTCAGGTTGAGAGCATCGACTATCCTTGGATCATGAAGCGAATGAGAGAAGAGGTCGACAATTCAAGCCGTCAACAGGGACAGTCTGTTGATGAAGCTGAGGGAATCGATTGGTACAAAGGCACAGGACAATTCGTAGGTGACTACACCATGGAAATCAATGGTCGAAAAATAAGGTCCCCCACAATTGTGATTGCTGCTGGCGCGAGACCGAACATTCCCAGAATCAAAGGTCTTAATGAGCTGCAGTACCTCGTGGAAGATGATGCACTTCATCTCATGGAAAAGCCAGAGTCCATGATTATCGTCGGTGGAGGGTACATAGCCACTGAATTCGGGCACTTCTTTTCAGCCGTTGGAGTAGCTGTCACCATCATAGGCAGAAATCCCTACTTGGTCAAGAATGAAGACAGTGATGTTTCTGAGGTCTTACGGGAAGAGCTCTCAAAGAGGATGAACATCCTTGTGAATCACGAGGTCATAGAAGTCAAGCAAGATGGACAACAAAAGATAGTCTGGGCACGCGATCGTGATACCGGCGAGGTCAAGGAGTCTAGAGGAGAAGCGCTCCTAATTGCCACAGGCAGACACTCCAATGCAGACCTTTTCAAGCCTGAGAAGACAGGAGTGAAGGTAGACGAGCAGGGGTGGGTCATTGTTGATGACTACTTCAGAACAAGTAAGAAGGGTATCTGGGCATTTGGGGATGCCATAGGACGCTATCAGTTCCGGCATGTTGCGAACACTGAGTCAGACATTGTATGGTCCAATCTGTCAGAAGTCATGAGCAACAGCAAAGACGCAGAACTTCTTACAATGGACTATCATGCCGTCCCGAGAGCTGTGTTCTCATATCCTCCAATTGCGACCGTGGGCATGACACTAAAAGAGGCCAAGGAGTCGGGACATCAATTATTAGTTGGACAGGGGGACTACTCTACAGCAGCAAAGGGATTCGCCATGGGAAATCCGCCAAGTCTCGTCAGGGTCATTGTGGATGCTGAGAATAAGAAAATCCTTGGAGCAAGCATCGTCGGGCCTGACGCGCCAGTCCTGATCCAAGAGATTGCGAACCTTATGTACACTCAAGATGGCAGCTTCTATCCAATGCTTCAGGCAATGCATATACACCCATCACTCAGTGAGGTCGTTCAGAGAACCTTCGGAAGATTGGCACCGCTGGACCATGTACATGAACATCATCATCACTAGTTTCATTGCTATGGCGGGTTCTTCTATCATAGGCTAAGGTCAACCTCTGAAGAGACTCAAACTCCTGAAGCATACCCCGCATTATTCGCGCTCTAGTTCAAAGTCGAAAGACAATATAGCCCGTTTGCTTAGCAAGAACAAAACAGTATCTACTCTGGTGGCATTAGAAGATGTGCGAGTGGTGTTTCAAACACGGGGCTGGAAAGAGATGGTATCTTAACTCCAAGAATTACCTGGAGCAGACAGCACTGGAAACAAATGCTCACGAATACATTTTCGAGCTCTGGAAACAATTCGAGAAGATCTATCTCCAGAAGATCTATGGGATCTCAATGAAAGGGCCGGGCTACAAGTTCAGCACACCCATTGTTGGCAGAGCATTGAAAGGCTACGTGAATTCATGGTTCCGCAAGGAGAAGGGAAAACGCAACCCTCGTCGTGGCGAAGGGCATCCCGGTCAAGTGGTGACTCTTGAAGATGCCAAGAAGATACTTGAAATCGCCAGTCCAGTCTTGAAGGTCAATTGCGCATGTCGACAGATGAGCCGTGGAATCCAAGATCCATGCTGTCTCACATTTGGAGCTCTTGCCGAGATGATTCCGAAGCTGCCAAGATTCATTCCAGAACGGGGTGCGGAGTGGCTTCATGTGGATGAGGCTCAAGACTTCGTTGAAACCATGAACGAATCTGGTCGTGTAAACACAGTCTGGTTTGGACCTATTCCCTATATTGCGGCTCTCTGCAGCTGCGAAAGACCGGAGTGCGCTGCAGCTAGAATCAGAATGGAATACGGCCTCAAGTTTTTGTACAAGGGCGAATATGTCGCCCAAGTCTATTTTGAGAAATGCAACGGATGCGCAGTCTGCAATTCTCGATGTCAGTTTGGTGCTCTAACATTTGACAGTCTGATGAATGCGCCATATATCGATGCCAAGCGATGCTTCGGATGCAGTCTCTGCGCTACTGCGTGTCCTGAGAACGCCATTCAGATGGTGGACAGAAATGAGAATCCTGTCCTAAAGGATGTGTGGTAGATGAAGACCAAGATTGTAGTCGACTACGATAAATGCAAGGACCCCCGAATATGCAAGAAGTGCCTTCAAATCTGTCCTCCAGCCATCTTCATCCTGTACTCTCCAGACTACATCAACAATGACCCCACTGACTGGAGAGTAGATGTGGCATTCACGGACCTCTGCACGAGGTGCAATCAATGTGTAGACATCTGCCCTCTAGATGCCATTACAATTAAGTAGCGTACATTCTTACAGCACGTTGTTGGGCATCCGGCTCTATGATACAGAGTAATAGGACCTTGTCGTCACCAGCCCTGACATTCAGTTTGATACCGCTGAAACAAAAAAGCGAATCTATTTCAGTGAGTTTAACGTACGGAATCCTTGAATCTTAGGATTCACATCAACGGAGGTAAAGAAACTGGCAGAATCAGGTGGAAAAACCGTAATAATAGCAGCAATGCTGATAGTTGGCATAATTATCGGCTTTGGGATTGGATACTTTACACCGTCGTTGGTTGCATCTGATGATTACGATGTGATCAAGGCGCGAGGTTCAATCATTGTGGGAACTAACACAAATTGGCCGCCATTCGAAATATTCAATACAACCTCTAACCAAATAGAAGGGTTTGATATTGATCTTGCAGAATTGGTTGCCGATTATCTTAATGTAACCACTCAATGGATTGATATGGACTTTGACAATTTAATCGGTGCATGTCAAGCCGGAACAATCGATATGATTGCTTCAGCCACATTCATTACTGCTGCACGATGTGCAGTTCTTCAGCCATTGACCTGGTACATTAGAACGAACGAGGTCGTCGTTACCAAAGCCAATTCGACTCTTGTAATTGATGAGCTAGCAGATCTTGTTGGATTGGACGTTGGAGTTCAAACTGGAACAGTTGAAGATGAAGAACTATCAGATATCACTAACATGGAAGCCACACTAACCAGATATCCTGTTGTTGAAACAATGTTTCAAGCACTAGATACAGGTACTCTTGACGCTATATACGTCGATGAACCAATTGTCGGTCTCTACAGCACAGTCTATAGTGTCAAAATAATCTTCACAGTGACTGCACCACCAACAGCATTCTACATCAGATATGGTAGCGATAGACTCTCTGCGGCAATAAACAGTGCCATCGCTGAAGGATTTGCAGATGGAACGGTAGACGCACTAATTGCAAAGTGGTTTGGGTGATAATGAGTGCAAGAGGTTGAGGGACTTCTAGACATTCTCTATTTGATTACTATAAGAGGACTCTCAACAACTCTTGCTCTCACCCTTATTTCTTTAGCATTTGGTTTTGTTGTAGGGACTGCACTTGCCCTAATGCGCGTTTACGGACCATTTGAATTACAATTGATTGCCAAGGGATATGAAAAGATATTCAGAGGAATTCCATTACTTGTTCTTCTCTTTATTTTTGGAGCTGCATTGCTGGGTTGGTTCATGTGGGCTGGTTCCGTTATCGCTGCATTATTCGTAGCGGCTGTGTTTGCACTCGCATTAAGAAGTGCAGCATATCAATCGGAGTTATTTCGAGGATCGATATTGTCTGTGGACGTTGGTCAGATGATGGCTGCTCGGTCGATAGGAATGACTGAAATGCAGGCTACTCGACATATTATCCTACCTCAGGCATTTCGACTCTCTTTACCAGGGTGGACAAATGAATATGCGGTAGTTATCAAGGATTCATCCTTGGCAAGTGCAATTGGCGTGACTGAGATGTTATATCAAGCTCAGGCGTTTACAAACACCTATCCCGCCCTATTCTTGGGGATTATTCTGGTAATTTCAATCATCTATTTTATCTTTACTTATCCCATTACAAAGTATGTAGGAGAGAGTATGACCGCGAAACTTAGACAACTCGGACTTGGAGGTGGAAAACAATAACGAAAGTCATTGAGGTAAGAGATGTATGGAAAGCATACGATAAACTACAGGTGCTAAAAGGAATATCTTTCGATGTGAATGAGGGAGAAGTAAAAGTTGTTTTTGGACCAAGTGGATCAGGAAAAAGCACTTTGCTCAGAGTAATAAACATGCTAACGCCTCCTGACAAAGGTGAGGTACTTCTTTGCGGCGAAAGCCTAATGGAACACAAAGCAGAACTAAGCCGATTGCGAACACGTATTGGTTTTGTTTTCCAGAACTTCAATCTCTTTGCACATCTCAGAGCAATAGACAACGTCAGTATTGGGCTTCGTCTCGTGCTTGGTAAGACAAAGGAGGAAGCACAAAACATTGCATACAAGGCACTTGAGAAAGTTCGAATGGCTGAGTGGAGTCATCATTATCCTGCACAGCTAAGCGGAGGTCAACAACAACGTGTTGGAATTGCGCGGTCTATAGCAATGGAACCCGATGTTATTCTATTTGACGAGCCTACCAGTGCACTTGATCCCGAATTGATAGGAGAGGTTCTCCAAGTCATGCTTGACATAGCGAAAGAAGGAACGACAATGATTGTTGTAACACATGAAATGGGATTCGCTCGCGCTGTTTCTAGTGAGATGATTTTCATGGATCAAGGCGTGATAGTAGAAACAGGAACTCCTGAGCATTTCTTTGAGAATCCTCAATCCAAGCGAGCAATCGATTTCCTCCATAAATTGGAGGTCTTATATGGAAAAGCAGAATCTGATCAACAATTAGTGTAGTCGGAGGTATTCTACTGACAGCTGTATCACCAACTGGACTCTTCGGGATTCTTTGGATTGAAGAGTACTATCCTGATCTGGTTAGCGGATTCTTTATGACGATGGGATTGTATCTCTTCGCTCTGTTCCTCGGACTCGGCCTTGGAATTCTTTTAGCTGTTGGTCGACATTATGGAGGTCCAATCACATCCAGAATCTCCACTGCTTATATTGAGTTTATGAGAGGTACACCTCTACTGGCGCAGATTCTGGCAGTCACAATCCTACCCGCTGTGTTGAATGCGTGGCTAGTGGCACAAGGCATGGCTCCGTTTGACACCTCGTGGCGAGTTATCTTTCCAGACATTGTGGGGGTTCCACGGACGATTCTTAACACCACAATTCTTCTATGTGCGATTACATTAGGCTTAAACAGCGGAGCATACCAAGCAGAATTCTTCCGCGGTTCGATGGCATCCATTTCGGCAGGACAAACGCTAGCAGCTCAGTCAATAGGAATGACAAGACGTCAAGAAATCAGATATATTGTGCTCCCGCAAAGCCTTAGGCGAGCAATACCTGCCTGGTCAAATGAAGCAGTCTATCTTCCGAAATACACTACTGTTGCGTATTTTGTTGGAGTAGCTGATATCTTTGGCGCTGCGAAAATGATAGTAGCGCGCACGTACGAAGCTCTACAAGTCTATGCTGTTATTGCCATTATTTTCCTTGTCTTGATTACCGCTATTTCCTGGATTGTGAACTATATCTATGAGCGTGCGAAAATCCCTGGGACTTAGACGAAAAAAGGAACAAACGCACTCCTGCGAATCTTGCGGAGTTTTTCTCTGCTTTTATTCTCCTTTGGAAGACCTAGGTTTCATTTTCTGCTCACTCTAATCATACCTCTACGAGGGATGAGTCGCTTTCTGTTTCATTCCTCAAGGCTTTCATACGTAGAGAGCACATACGTACATAGCACTCCAAGTATACCCCATGGTTGCGATCATATATCCCTAGTCCTGGTCAGTTTCATCTCATTGATATTGATCCATGTTTATGAACACCTCAGGGGTCCTAGAGTCTAGAGAGAAAAGGTCAGCAGCTCTTGCTTCCCGCGCTATTCAGGTCAGTCGGTCGACTAGTTCGCTGAGGTCCAATATCTCCACAGAATCATTCTCTTGGGCATCACTAAGCACTCGTTTGCAAAATGGACATGATGAAACCAGAACTCCAGCTCCAGTGCGCTGTGCATGATTGAGGCGTATTCTTGCGGTTTCGCGACTCCAATCAGGATAGGCAGACTTGCAGCCACCTCCAGCCCCGCAACACCAAGCATTCTCGCGAATTCCATCTTCGGTACTGATTTCCGTGAATGTAATAGGGAGTTGTTGTAAGACATCTCTGGGAGCATCATATTCATTCATATGCCTTCCAAGGTGACACGGATCATGATATGTCACTTGTATGCGGTGAGGGATGGAATGAGCTGCCAATCGACCACTCCGAAGAAGTTCCCGAATATACTGCGAGATGTGCATGATCTCCGCATTCAATTTGATGCCCATCCTGGAATAGTCCCGGGCGAGCGTTCTATAACATCCCGAGCAGGATGTGACAACCCTTTGTGCACCCGTCGCTTCGATTACTTTTTGGTTGTGTTCAGCCAGCGCACTGGTCAACGAGAGCTGCCCAGTTCGGAGCAAGGGCGACCCGCAGCAATACTCGTCTACGATGGTAAAGTCGACCCCGGCCTTTTTGAGAAGAGAGATTGTTGAGTCACGTATTTCTTCTTCACGATAATTGGATGTGCAGCCAATGAAGTAGACTACCGATGCACTCAGAGGAAGATTGTGAGCCTTTGCCAATTCTCGTGAATGATGAGGTGCCCCGTAGGGATTGTGGTTTTCGCCGATTCGCTCGGCAAACTTCCTGTGTTCAGGGAGTGGACCCAATTCCTTCACAGCAAGCGCTCTCAGCTCCTCAATGACCTCTAAGATGTTTTCTCGGTGAGGTGCCAGACATTGTACTTCACAGGCGCCGCATGTCGTACAGGCAAAGATGGGATCAATCAGCGAGGAATCCCAATCTAGCTCGCCATTCCGAATTCCATGTGCTATCCACAATCTACCAGATGCGAAGTAGGTTTCGAAGTTGAAGGATTCGCCTGAAGGACACGAAGGGCTGTATTCCTTGAAGACATACTTACAGTTGCCACATCGGATGCAGCTGTGGAGCCACTCCTCAATTGCGCTTGGCACTGGGGTCACAGGTCAAGCCTCCCAGGATTCATGATGTTGTTAGGGTCCAGTAGTTTCTTCAGGTCTCTCAGTAGTTTGAAGAAAGCGGGATCAGCGAACTGCTGCAGTCGTCTGGCGGACCACACTGGAGTCTTGTAGGGGATTGCCTTGAGCCCTAGGGCAAGATCCAGCAGTTCCTCGTTGCATCGACGTACACGTTCGAGAGTCGCAGGGTCCTTCGGAAATCTGATGATGAATTTGAACTCTGCAAAATGGAGCATATGCATGGGTTTGAGAAAGGCCATCAACTCGAAACCATACTTCTCAACAATCCTCCTCCCGCCCTCCAGAGCTGCTCCCCAATATTTGGGATGAATATAGGTTCCCACCCATGTGAGCCCATCATATTGAGCCAGTACTTTGAACGCATCCGAAGGAAAATCGATCCACGCATTCGCCTGTTCACCCATAAGTTTCGTGACCGTACCCCAATCGATGAGGAGATTCCGTGGCTCATCCTTCTTGGATAGCTCAACAAGATTCTCTAGTTGTCTATACTTCTCATTCAGCTCGATTTCCGAATTCGCAGATAGAATGAGGACGGTACCGTAGTCTGGTTCTCCCCTGTGAGGCGTCACTGGAGGTGCAACACCCATCAGCATCTTTACTATAGAGAGCGACTGGCAATCAGCATCTTCAATGATACCCTCTCGAACAATTCTCTTGAGCAGGTCAGTCGTCTGCTGCTCCCCAAATGTGAATAGAGCTGCATGCGTCATTGCCTTCTTCTTTGGCCAGAGCTTTAGCGAGATCTTTGTTACAATGCCAGTCATTCCTTGCCAGCCAGAAAAGAGACCAACCAGATCTGGAAGAGGGTATCTTCCGAACCAATTCTCTTCTCCCATGATTCCAGAACCAACACGGACTATGTCACCATTCGGCAGGACTGCCTCCAGTCCATTGATGAAATCAGACATCGAGCCATGCATTGTTGAGAGATCGCAGAGTCCTTGGAGTAGCGCATTCGCCATGACCGAAGTGAAGGGAGGTGCGAGTGGGTACGTGTACCGCAGCGATGGAAAGTGTTTCTCAAGATATTTCTTGACGTCACCAAAGGTAACGCCTGGTTCAACAAGCATGTACATCGCTTCCTCATCCACTTCAAGGATTCTATCCATGCGTTTGAGATCTACGATGACAGCTCCCTCGACCTGTGGTATTGTCAGACCCCCAACGTTCTGACCTGTTACAAAGGGAACCAGAGGTGTCCGGGTTTCATTGGCGAGCCTGATTATATTCTGAACTTCCTCAACAGTAGAAGGCATCACGACCATCAGGGGTTCTTTGGAGGGATTCTCTGTCATGTCAAATGAATAGACGTACCGTTCCCCAGCTCCATCAGCAACATGTTGTTCCCCAACAATCTGTTGAAACTGCGATTTCAGATCCATTGGACTATCCTCCCAATATCGACGTCATCAATCGGTAGAACCTGATCATCGAGAGTGGGTGTTTCAGCAAACCACGAGTCTTGATTGCACCCCCGAGAACAGCTCTTATCATTGAGGTTTCGCCCCTAAAGAGTCGAATGATCGTATTGAACTTCATAGAGAGTACAATAGTCGGGTCATCAACGTAGTCGGCAACAATCTCAATGTGATAACTGAAGATTATTGAGATGGGGTAGTAGTCAGTGTCCAGAACAACGGACATTCTCCATCTTCCAACCTTGCCTCGCATCGGTTGATTCTCTAATTGGCGATTCAGGAGCTTTCCAAGAATGTTGCCAATGAAGTCATCTGGCTCATGAAGCATTGGAACCAAACTCGATCAGCGTTGACCACAAACCACCTCTTGAAGTTGCTCATTCTCTTGAGCCCGAAACAGCGGATAGGAGGGGGCATCAATAGTCCTAGAACCTCTTTCAAGAGGCCTCAATGACAACACAATACCAACAATTGGTATAAAGAGATATTTTGGGATGTATCGTGAGAACAATGCTAGGGCGCAGTTCCAATTCGCCATTAAGGCTTTCAAGACTGCTGACAATCATAGTAGGCGCACTACTTGCCACATGCCTTGGATTCTTCTTACTTCTCAATGCTTGGAGCTCTTCACAAACAATCATTGCATATGATTCTATGCTCGCGTTTCTGGCTATCACTTGCTCAGCAGCTATCCTTGTTCAATATCGAGTACGAGAACATGCGGAACAAACAGTCTTCCATGCCGCCCTATTTTTTGCCGCCATAATAAGCATGGGACGAGCAATCATAATCATCTACGAAAACAACCCGGTATATGAATACAGCAGGATTCATCTCTTGATTGATCTAGTCTTCCTTGCGATTTTCTCATCGCTTGTATTCATTGGAATGGTCATGAAGAAGAAGGGATGGTTGGAGAATAGAAGACAAAGTGCTGTGATACTCATACTCTCATCTGTACTAATTCACCTGTTCCTATCTTTTGTCATCATTCCGACCCTTCCTGAAGATAGCTTCATCATTGTAGGGACGATATTGGGGATCTACAGCGGAATTGTTCTGCCCATGTGTGGGTTCATGTGGTCAACGACTCCAGGAGGCTCCACTACCTATGAAGCGAATCTGTTTGTTGCGGGTTTTGCTATCTATGGCCTTTCGTATATTCCTTTTCTCGTGACGTTGTATTTCCCATCGAATGCATGGACTATATCATATATACTCTGGTCCATGGGACTGGTCATACTGGGACTAGCACCCTCTGTTGCTTTTCAGGTCCGTATAGGTATGAAATTGTCTCGTGCCTATCTGATACCACTAGCCCTTTCTCTTTTGGTCATCGTACCAACAGGTACTACCTTAACAGTCGTAACATACATGCCGACTCCGCCAACGCCAAACGTCGCCCTGTTCATTGTGCTCCATCTTGGAGCCTCACTGATTGCACTCTCAATGGCATTTTTGATGAATCTCTACAATACTCACCGACCAGCTCCGCAGAGACGGCCCGTCATTTTACTCTTCATCACATGGGCGACAATCGAATCATATCAGGTGATTAAAGCGGTCCTCACTCCTCCCAATACACTAGAACTCTCCATAATTCCATATCTCGTCGGTTCAGTTCTCTTGCTGCTCGAGCTGCCGAAGGCTATCAAAATGACAGGCAGCACGCCGGAAGTGCAACCAACATTCTCAAAAAGCGACCTGCTAATAGTGCCAGCTGTTTTTGCAGCCATCCTGTTTTCGGAGTACACACAGATCACTATGTGGGGCTCTGGAGGTTATTGGGGATTTCAGCCACTCTGTCGGGCACTATTGTTAGCGTCAACTCTACTGAGTATGTTTCTGTTCTTCTACTACACTTCAGTCCAGATAAAGGACGGAAAAGGAAGAATCACCGTAGATTTGTTGGCAACAGGCTTCCTCGCACTATGGATTGTTCCTTCACTAATCAAGGCCAATTTCCAAGAATGGACATTAGGCTGGTGGTCATCGGAGCTCATATTGCTATTAGCTATCTTGATGGGACCGTCCTTTCTAGGACTGATGTATCTCAAAGAGATGAGCCGAGCAGAAGCATCTCAGAAACGTGCAACACTTTTTGCGGACCTCTTGGTTCATGACATATCCAATTATCACCAAGCACTTGCACTCAGCATCGGCCTGCTTGAAATGGAGGATGCAGGGCCTCTCGTGAAAGAGCAAGCCATCAGAGACTCCAAGAACGAACTTCAACGAGCGGACCATCTGATCCGGAATGTTCGTCAGTTGGGAATGGCAGATCAGCTTACTCCAGAACGGTTATCATCGGTGGATCTGATTCCAATCCTCCAGGAAGCGTTCCAGCTAACATCTAGGAAGAGCCCCCTGCAGGAAGTTAGATTCAAGATCGATTATGAGTTTGAAACCTGTCTGGTCTTGGCGAACAGCCTCTTGATTGATGTCTTCCTGAACATATTTGACAATGCAATAAAGTACTCCAAAGGTATACCTGAGATAGAGGTGGCAGTCACCGAAACTGCCCTGAATCACGAACCATGGTGGAGCATTCGTGTGAGTGATCACGGAGAAGGGATTGAACCCGAACGAAGAACCCGAATGTTCGAGCGATACATGAAGGATGCATCAGGAACAGGCTTAGGAATGAGTGTGGCAGGGACAATCATACATGCATTCGGAGGCTCAATCAAAGTGGAAGAACGGGTCCCTGGCGATTATCATGAGGGCACAGTCTTCACTATACTTCTAAGAAGAGCCTAGCATCTACTTCTTGATCATTCTTTGTTACATCCTTGCGGGATATTGTCTGATGCGTATCAACGTTGATGGGTGTATACTAGTCGCGTTTTGGAAGCAATGAACCTAGTAGCCTTCGTATGACTTCAAGAGTCTCCATATCGGGCGGGTCGACAAATAAGCAGGATGTCATAACACGCTCCTCCCTGGGCATGATTGCTGAGAGACTATCCACTGCAGTCAGAATCAACATGTCACCCAAGTACACCGAGAGCATATCGGCGTCAGTTCCATTGACCATGTAACAGAGGCCGCTGGTTCTTCTCCTGCTCTTCTCGGGTTTTATCCATACGAGATTGTCAGAAGGCGATACAGCCATGGGAACGTGTCCTCCTCGAATATCATACATTCTTCCAGACCACTTCGCACGTATCTTTCCACCTGATAGTTCTTCGTCAAGTTTTGGGTCGATGAGAATGGAGGGGTAGAAGCGAACAGGCGCAGTTGTCCGATTGACAATCTGCCACTCGATTACAACAATGGGACAAGCAGGAGCTGTCAAGTACCTCAAATTAAACTGAAGCCCTCTTGTAGTCTGTTGGATCTTTCCCTTCCAGCTTATTTCTACTCCTGACCAGATTCCGCGACTGTAGTTCTTTGCTGACATCTTCTCACTATTCGTTCGGGCTTTTGTCAGAGACTCACCCATTTCATCATCAAAGATAATAGGTTGTACTCCGCCATGATAGTTTTCAAAGAATGCCCCTGAGCGCGGAGTCGCCTTCGGGAAGGAACTTGTCAGAAACTCAACTCCCCTCTTGTTCTTTAGTGAGAACAGACAGCCGCCGTAGTCCTTAGAAACTGCAAACTCAATGGATGCATTTCGCACTCGGTGAACAATGCATCCCTGTTCTTCTGTTTTTGATACTTCAACGGACTTGCCAGAACTTCCAAGTTGAACTATGGAGATTGGCTCCGCTGTATCGTACTCCATTCTTAGATTACATTGTCCTTTGTGAACCGCAAACTCGTCCCTGATTCTTGGACCCGGGGTAAGAACCAATTCGAGTGATGAGTCCTCAGCGAAGTTGATTTCTGTCTTGAGTCCATCCAGTTCATGAGAATGGGACTTCAAGAAAGCTTTCCATCCCCTTGGCGGCGTCACTTCGAGAACACCCCCATGGGGCGTATGCAATGGGCTGTGGATGTGTATCTTTGTATGTGCTTCACCGGCATGTGGAATCACAATAGGATCAGATGAGATTGTTAGTAGATGCTGGGCAGCCTGTTCCTTTGAAGCTGACAGTCTCTCTTCATAGTAGTGAGCAACTCGGGATCTCCAAAGTCGCTGAATATCTCTCCAGCTTCGCTTGCCAAAGACCAACCATGAGTCAGTAATCTTGCGTTTCTCTCGAGGTTCAAGAGTCACGACAGGGAATCCGAGCGCATTCACCTGACCTAGAGTTATGCGTATCTCCTCTACTTTATCCAGACACCACATCTGAGCCTGGACAGAGTCCTCATTTTCTATAGCAATCCATCCTTCACTGTAGGCCTTGGGTTCACTGGGAATAGCTGGAAAGGAAAAGAGTGTGTTGCCTAGGGGTTCACTAACAACGCCGGATGAGAATGGCACATAGACCTGACCTGCCGCAAAACTGATTCCTCCACCTCTGCCCACTAAACGGCCTTGAAATGTCTGGTTCTCACTACTCATATTCTCTACCCATTGCTCGTGTTTTATGACTCCTGTGCCGAACTCGAATACTGCCCTATCTTCCACAATGAGGGGCTTGTCCAGGTGTCTGGCCTGCATAGAAACAACCATCGCAGAATCTGAGGAACTCGTAATCAATTTGCGCTCTGCAAACCGAAAAGGACTGAGGCCAAATGGCGGACCTATCTCAGAACTCTGTGTTATGCTTTGAGATGTTTCTGAATTCGCGTCTTGCACTGTGAGAATAGCTCCTTCTCTGGCAAATCGTGCAGTATAATGCGGTGAAACAATCACTGCTTCCAGCCTGCGATCATCCTCGCCCACCGCAACATCCTTCTTTCCAAGGCAGAAGATTGGGATACGAAAATCTCGAGTTACTACCCTGATACCTTTCTCGATATCAAGGGTCATGGTCAACCGGATGTCGTGGGTTCCATCTGCAAGATCTGCGGATGAGGATATTTCAAGTATAGTGCCGCCTTGCTCCTTTGGCTTCAGCACAATGTCATTGGGCGTCACCTTGATTTGCACAGAACCGGAACTGCTTCGCACACTGACATTTGCCAGTGCCTCTTGGTTCAGATTGCTGATGACTGTTACAGGAATCGTACTCCTGCCGCCTGCAGCTATTCGACACTCACCCCAACGCGTTCTAATCTCAGCAGGAGACTGCACCTTCAATCCCGTATGCAGCATTGAAATCTCTCCGTTCATCTCGATTTCTGCGGAAATCGATGAAGCCTTTATGTTGTCCCTAAAGAGAGGCGCGGAGGAAGTCAAATGAAATGGCACATGCCACACTGATTTTTCACCGGGTTTGACAACTGTCTTTCTTGTTGTATCTGCATCGAACTGCAAGCCAGGAAACTCTCTCAGATTGATGCTCACCGTCAAATGCTCACCAGAGAGGTTCTCAATCTCAAGGGAATAGACGTAGGGCAGACCGTAGATAACTTCCTGAGAGTCTACCAGAGCTGCAACACTAATCTTCTGACCGTTCAATGTGCGCTCTACAGCGGTGATACCGCGAGCATATCGGTCCACTGTAACAGAGAGAGCTGAATTGCCCATACGGAACTCATACGGGTAGATAGCCATTCCATGCTTCTTGAAATCATCTGGAGCTTGGTTTGGATTTCGAATATGAACGTCATACCATTCGTGAACTCCATGAAGCAGATTGAAGAATGGAGCGCAGAGGGGGTGCTTGAGAATTCCAGGAATATAATCATACATGCTCAAGCCTTGACCTTCGGGGTCCCACATCATCCCAACTTTCTTGTAGAGGGGGACTGCCCGCATGTTGCCCGGCCACGTATTAAGATCAACACGTGTGTAGCCCCCTGCAGATGCTATTCGGACTGATTCCAGGAGGAGTTGTTTGCCGACCTTCTTGCTAAGGGCTTCCGGGGATACCCCAAGTGTTCCAACATAAGCAGCTTCGGTATCCCTCCAGTGACGATGAACTGTGCAGGAACCCACGGGCTTGTCAGTCTTCTTGTCGACTGCAACAAGGAGAGCAATTGCACTCATCTTGCCATATTGCTTCTTAACACGATCAGCAGTATAGGGAACTCCCTGTGTGAAACCTCCTGGCCATAGGTCATCCCAGGTGTTCCACATTTGCGCTATGGCTTCGGCTAGAGACTCATCATACTTCCGTATTTCTATTGACATCATATCGGACATGTCACATCAATCCAAGAGGCTGCTTGTGAAAAAGAAGAATATAGGTTGATTAGTATATTCCTCCGAGCATGGCCCCCGGACATGCCAAGTGCGACATGTTTCCGCGGCTGCTCGCAGCCAAGAATGCAGTCACTTGGTACTTTCAGGTTTTCAGCTAGAATCAGGCCACACAGTCAGACAGGATTCAAGTTGACTTCAAGGGAAACCGGAGTATTGAGATTGCATGGTGATTGCTACCCCGATCCTTGATGTCAGAAATATTAATCACGCGCCAGTCATTGTGAAGGTCAATGGTTGTCGAGAATTATCATTCAGCTTGTGCTCTGAACTGTCCTGATTTATGTTCCTATGTCATCCACGTTGAAGAAGGTAAAATCACTAGATTGGAAGGCAATCCCAATCATCCATACACTCTGGGTAGATGTTGCCCCAAGGGATACGCCCATGTTCTGAGAATGTACTCAGAAGACAGACTTCTCTATCCAATGAAGAAACAACCTGATGGATCCTTCAAGAGAATTAGCTGGGAAAGGGCACTTGACGGTATTGCGGTTGAGATGGAGCAAGTAAGGAAGACACAAGGGCCGAGCAGTGTTGCGGTCTACTCAGGATCTGGAAATGATGGAATGGCTCCAAGATATGCAGCGCGCTTCGCTAATGCCTTCGGATGCAGAATGATACCCGGTATTGCAGAGATATGCTTTGAAGGAGCGTACGAAGGAGCAAGATTCAATGTCGGTCCCTTCTCGCCACATGAATTGAGTGATTGGGCGAACTCGCGATGTATTGTCATCTGGGGTACGAATAAGCATGAGTCGAGTATTCACTCGAAGCGAGTCATACAGGAAGCCATTGACAAGGGTGCTAAACTGATTGTCATCGATCCTCGAAAGACGCCATACGCAAAGGTCGCAGACATCTATAGTACAATAAGGCCAGGCACTGATGGAGCGCTTGCACTGGGATTGGCGAATGAAATCATCAACAAAGGTCTCTACGACCATAGATTTGTCGAGAATTACGTCTTAGGTTTTGAGGAGTTCAGAGAAGCGGTATCCCATTATACGAAGAAGAAAGTGAGCGAGGTCACTTGGGTTTCCGAAAACACCATTGAGAAGATTGCCAAGACATTCGCAACACATGGACCATCACTAATAATGACAGCACCAGCAGGAATGAACCACTATACCAATGGAACGTGGGCAGCGAGAGCGGTCCATAGCCTGCTCGCCATCTGCGGGTACCTTGGAGTTTCTGGAGGCGGTTTTCAGTACTTATCTTCGGACTGCAGTCCTTTCAACGGTGGGGCAGTAACACTTAGTCGTCTCCTTGATGACGATGTCAGACCTATTGTTCCCTCCGCGACACATATTCCAGAATTCATCTTGAGCCACGAGAAAAGCCCCATCAGAGTTCTCATCGTTCAAGCTGCCAATCCAATCACTCAGTGGCCTAACACACGGAAGACCAAGAGGGCGCTTCAGAAGATACCATTCAAGGTCTGCATCGATCTTGAGATGACAGATACGGCAAGGCTCTGCAATCTAGTGCTGCCTGCCACCTTCATCTTTGAGCACGACAACTTGGTCCATTCGGAACTCCATCGAATCGTTCAGTATGCCCCGAAGATTGTCGAGCCGCAGGGAGAGGCCAGATGTGAACTGGACATCTGGCGTGGCATTGCAGAGCGAATTGGTCTTGGTGAATATTTCCAACTGACAGAGACTGATGCGATTCGGATTGCTCTCGATAGTGAGGAGTGCAGACATATCACATTGCAGGATTTGAAGGAGCATCCGGAAGGGATACGGACAACTAGCTCAGGCATTCCATTCGCTGACCACATCTTCAAGACGCCATCGGGCAAAGTGGAGCTCTATTCTGCAGATGTTGCACGCTATGGCTATAATCCCCTCCCATTCCATGTAGAGCCCGCAGAAAGCCCTCTCTCGCAGCCTAGGAGTTTCGAAGATTACCCACTCATAATGATTACAGGGAGAACCGGAACTAGGTTACACTCCCAGTACACTACTGTTGAAGTTGGGGCAACTGTGAAGAGCTTCTCTCATTGTACCTCCTGTAAGAAATGCATAACAGAATGCCCTGACGAAGCCATATCACTTGTTCAACCGAGTCCACACATGATTCAGCAGGATGGAGAGCTGGCAACCACAAGCCCAGCCAAGCTTCGTCGCGAATTGAGCTCCGTCATCGGCCGCTTGGCAATCAGTCTTTCAGATGACAGAATCGATATCCCTGTAGCAATGACAGCACTCTTAGTGCCACTATGGGATTCATCCCGCTGCATCGGCTGTAGGGAATGCCAGATTGATGTGTGTCCTTTTGATGTCGTCACAGATCCAATACGGATGCCAACAAGGAAAGATGCTGGCGAACACCGTGCTTTCCTGCGAATGCATCCAAGCACCGCAATGGACCTCGGCCTTCGTGACTGCGACAGGGTCACCATAGAATCACAGAGAGGGAGCGTTGCAGATGCCAGACTTGAACTCACTGAGGATATCGATCCACGAGTCGTGTGGGCATCAGACGGTTGGTGGGACGTAGATGGCAACATCAATCAACTGACCGATGACAGGCACACGGCATTCGGGCATACACCTGGATTCAACTCGATTCTGGTGCGAGTCAGACGATCTGCTCCTTAGACTATTCAAAACGTTTCTCTGTATGCTGGAGGTGGCCATAGTCCCAGAGCCTGACGGGTTGCCACAATCTCACCAATGTGGTAAGTGTTGTGTTGAGCAATAGACATGATTGCTGCAAAAGGTGGAACCTTTGGCCATGCAGGAAGTCCTTCCATTGATTCTATTCGGCTAGCCTGTGCATCTGCCTCGATAAGACCTTGGTCAAACTTCTGAACAAGCTTCAACCAGTCATCAGCGTTCTTTGACATGGTGTCAGATTGCCAGCTCTTCTCGTTGTTCTTGGGCCAGTCAACGGCCTCGCCCCTCAGTGCTTTCAGCATCAATTCCTGCCAATACACGATGTGATGAAGGATATTCCAGCACGAATGAGTTCCCGGTTTGGGTACCCTGTAGGCTGTGTCCGCAGTCAGACCTTCAATTGCTTTCATTGGGTCGATATGGATGTACTTTCCTCTGAGTCCTCTCTTGAGCGCACCTTCCAACATCTCGAACATGCAAATACCTTAGCATAACTTCCTGATGAACCTTAGTGATTGAGTAGTTCAAGTAGAGGGCTTGATATTGCAGGAGGTAGTCCATCCGAGAGAAACCTATAACTCGTCGCAAGAAATAGACGCTACATCATATAGTGGTTGATGAAACATGACAGAAGGCTCTGGCGGAAAAAGAATCGCCACCATGGTCGTAGGCATGATAGTCATAGTTGGCGGTTTCTTTGGAGGATTCATGCAATTCTTTTGGACGGATACCCATGATGTGGGAACAATTCTGCTCTATGTTCTAGTTGTCCCAATGGTCAGTGCCCTTGTCGGGACTGGCATAATCCTCTATGGGATCCGGGACTCTCTAGGGCATTTCGGATTGGCAGGGCTGGCTGCAGCTCGTCAAGTGGGAAACGTTGCGAAGGAAAAATCATACGTTCATGAACCTCCCCGGTTCTGCAAAGACTGCGGCGCAACGCTCACTGCTAGGGAAGTCGAGTGGGTGGGACCGCTCACTGTGAAATGTCCATACTGCGGAGCTACCCATCCAACTGAGAAACGCGAAGTCTAGCCTTCTAATAATGCGCAGGCAACGTACTGGGAGCGCAATCCACAATCTATATGAAATGAATCACATTTCCAGAATCAGAGGTATTGATATGGATCCCAGAATCGAAGAGCATGCAAGAATACTCGTTGAATGGAGTACTGAAGTGAAACCAGGAGACATGGTCGTCATCAATGCAACACCAGATGCCCATGAACTCGTTGTCGCGCTTCACAAGGAGATTGCCAAAGCTGGCGGGAGAGTCGTCACTCTGATGAGCAGTGAGGAGGCTCTTCGAGCGTACTTTGATGGAGCTTCAGAGGAAACACTACAGCTAGTCCCGAAACATCTCAAGGCAATAACTGAGAACTGTGATGTCTACATTGCACTGCGCTCGCCCGTCAACACGAAAGCATTGGCGAATGTTGACCCGAAGCGGGTCCTGCTAGATAGCAAATCACAACAGGAAATTCAAGACATACGTCTCGGAAAACGATGGACCCTGTCAGTTCATCCATGTCAGACATTGGCACAACAGGCGAATATGAGCCTCGAGGAATATCGGGACTTTGTCTATGGAGCAACACTTGTCAACTGGGCAGAAGAGAGCAAGATGATGTATGTCATGAAAGAGCACCTTGAGAAACACAATGATGTCAGATACATCGGGCCGAAGACTGACCTCTTCGCCTCTACTAAAGGCAGAATCTGGGTAGCGAGCATCGGAAAGCACAACATGCCTAGCGGAGAAGTATTCACAGCACCAGTCGATGATAGTGTCGAGGGAAAGATCTACTTCGATATTCCATTCCTTCAGCTGGGGAAGGTTATCGAGGGAGTCAAGCTCACCTTTGAGAAAGGCAAGGTCACCGATTTCTCAGCTGAAAAGGAAGAAGCGACGCTCAAACAAATCATCGAAACCGATGAGGGTTCCCGCAGACTCGGTGAGATCGCCATAGGAACGAACAGAGGAATCAAACAATACACGCTCAACATGCTATTCGACGAAAAGATCGGAGATACAGTTCATTGCGCTCTAGGAAGGGCCTACAAAGAGTGCAATGGCGTAAATGAGTCAGCAGTTCATGTGGATATGATCAAGTCAATGCATAAGGGCGAGATTCACGCTGGAGATGAATTGATCTACAGCAAGGGCAAGTACTTCTACGAGAGAACAAAGAAGTGAATTGAGCGCTTCATATCCTTGTTTTCAAAGTAGTTCGTGGAGGCGTTCCCCAGTCAGGTCTAGTGCAGTTTTTCCGCTATGAGCCAAAGCGACGGGAGAATACTCAATCAGTCTGAGATCGCTTCAACAATGCTCTCTATCTTCTCGCTGGGAGGCTCCGAGCCTAACACACCAGGAAGTTCTTTTTCGGCCGGAACAGCCTTTGTCTCAATTCTCTCGGCAATAGGTTTCTCCAAAGTCATAGCATATCTGATTATCAGGACGCCAGAGAATGATACTGCTGCACATATGAGGAGTGTTACAGGAAAGCCCCAGAGGGGTATGACCCAACCGAGTATTGCTATCTGAGGCGTTGACAGAAGCAGGAGAATCGTTGGCTGCAAGGAATATATTGAGTTTCGATTTCTGTTTGGTATGGCATCAAGCAAGATTCTCTGCGTGAGGATCTCCGCAAACCCGCCAAAAAAGAAAGTTACTGTGAATAGACTGAAGAGGACCACAATGGGAATCACATGTTGGATGGGAAACTCAATCAGAACCAAACTCGTAAATGGCCACATGACTCTGAGCATTTGAGTAGTGTCAGCGACTGGCGGGAATACAAACATAATGATTGCCAGTATTAAGAAGAAAACAAAACCACAGCCCTGTAGAAGTCGAAATCGAGGAATCCATTTCCTTGGCTCGAACTTCTGAGACCACACGCCTGATCTCTCATTTGAAGCAACGCCCGGTATGAAAGCGAGAGTCCGGTATGAGGCTACAGCAACATCAGTAATCAAGTAGCTGAAGTAGAGAGGGAATAGAATCAACTGGCCCCAGACTGAGATTGCACTTGCAGCCAGCATGGAGCCCAGAACGAGGTACTTTACAAATGGTGTGTGCCACATGTAACTGACTCCTTCACGGAGCAGCGAAGTATATTCATGCATAGATGGGCGCTTCTCCCGCATCGCTTCCACTTCGGGAAAGTCTCTGATATACCTCAAGACAAGTAAGGCAAAGACAAAGGCACCAATAGCCTCAAGTTGGAAAACAAATGTACGTCGGAAGACAACGGCAAGGATGCTGCCTGGGATGAGTGCGGCGGTGGCAGCTATTTGCGATATCATACCCATCCTGCCCCAGAACACGCCATACTGTTTCCTCTCTTTGTCTTGTGGCATAGCGACCCTGTAGTTGTTGTCAAACCATGCGTTCCAAGCTCCACTGATCTGGGACTGCGCCAAGCCCTGAACTACAAAGATCAGGACTAGATAGGGGAATGGGGTTGTTGAAGTCACGAACGAAACCAGCAAGAAAGCGACACCGTACAAGGAGTTCCCTATAGCGATTACCCACCTCTGCCCAATTGCATCTCCGAGCGCGCCGCTTGGATAATCGAGAATGGTCTGAGTCACCATTTCTATTGCAACGAGCACTCCCAAGAGACCCAAGCCTGCGATATATCCTCCAGACCCTCCCAGAGCCTCTGCAATAAAGATGGTATAGAACGTGGTGCTTAGTGTGAAGATGATACTAGCTGTCGGCAAGAGGATCATCAGGACCCGGCCAAGGTGAATTGCCTTATCGTCAGCCTCTGAAAAGCCCATGAAACTCGATGTTCTACTCATCTCTTGTGTCTCCCAAAGAGGACTCCTCATTGCTGAGAATCATATGCATATAATGAAAAGGCACTATAGGGGGACACAATATGGGGACACCTTTTGTGACCTAAACCTGATGTCCTTATTAGGGTCAAGAATGAAGCAAGTTGCCCCAGAATGAATGGAAAACTTCATCTGCTAACCACCTGACATATACACAGAAGGGGAAAGTCGCAATTGAAGACAGAAGGAGAGAGCACATGTCATACAGGAGTGCTCATTCTCGTAATGCTTGTCACAGTGACTGGAGCGATTGTCAATTGGCCAAATCCCAATCCCACTGTTGATGTTGTCTATGGACCAGAGATTGAAACCTCTGCAGGCTCAGAGATTATCTCGACTCCCATTATTCCCAAGACACTGATTACTATTGCTAACATCACATCCTTCGATTACTGGCGCAGGTATGAGTTTTCTGCGGGCACTTATTCTATTGAGTCTGAGATCAATATCCCTCTACTGAAAGTGACTGAAATACGAATGGGATTTTCTTTTTCTATCATTAACGATACAGCTACGGTGACAGCGGCAGCTGAAGATTGGAATTATGGTGAAGCCCATTACATAACCAATTCATCAGCCTTAGGAATAGGTGCCCATTCGCTCACCCTTACACTTCCATGGAGTGGTTCTGGCAGTACCTATCATGGATGGGCAGACCAATTATTCGTCCGGCTTTCAGTGAAAGATTGTCAAGAGGATTCTGTACAGCTAATCAGATACTGGCTCCAAGTGGCTGTTTCAGAGAGCGTGTGTCCACTCGTAGTGGACATCAGGAGGACAAATGGCGAGAGCCTTTACTCGAGTCCTTTCATTTATCAAATCTACCAGAGCATATATGCTCCAAAGGTGGTTCTAGTCTATAATAATTCATACACAGTGTTCAGTCCAACTCGTGTCAACGATACTCTCTTAGTCCCTGCTGGAAATCTGTCTGCTAGATTCCAATGGCCCTATCGGGATCTATTGATCCACAACTTCACCACTCAGACGAATCAATCCATGTTCCTTCGTTTCAGTGCTCAATTCGTGCGTCTCGATGTCGAGTGTAGCCAGCGCATACCTGAACTCGGAATCAGCGTTGCGTACTATTACGGCTCCGGTGAATACGAGCATATTCTCGCCTACTCCTCTCCCTACTTCTACACTCCGTCTAATAGAACTCTCGATATCGAAGTTGGATCATTTGATTCGTCTTTTCGGATTCTTGGTTCAACAGTTCGGGTTCGAACATTCTTGACTGCAGTTAACACGGGTTTCAATAGAAACATGACGCTAGTCATTCATCCTAATTGGATTCAGATTGGTAACCTATTGATTCCTCCGGGGAAACTCATATCACTTCTCTCGTTTGCAATGATAGTTCTGATAGCACCAGTTTACTACAAGTCAAAGACAGTGAAAAGCAGAGCTTTCATACCCTGGGGTTTTCTGAATCTTAGCCTCATTATCCCCTGGCTAAGCTCGTTTGATGAGTCGCCCTATGTGGAATCAACTCCAATTATGAACTATATTACCTATCGGACTGGCAGTCCATTCTTCAGTACGATAGTTTACAACAGTGATTCGAATGCCGTCCTCATGGCACAATCAGAGAGAGGTATTGGGATCGCCATTTTGCTGTGGATGATTATATTCTTGGTCTTCGTAGTGACCACTGGTCAGCTTGAAGGATTTGAATCAAAGATGAAAGAAAAAGCTGCGGGATTAGGAATAGTCATTTGTTGTTGCATTGAGTTTCTCTATCTTGCATATCTCTTTCAGACCTACGGCTATATTGGTCTGATGCTTGAGATGGGCCCCTTTTTCTCCATAGTGGCTGTCATCTTTTGGCTAATCCATCCTCTAATCATACCGAAGGTATATAGCTCTAAGCCTCAAGTTGATTCGATTGAAACTGCCAATGCTTGAATTGCCTGGAATTCGCAGATTGTGCAATGGAATAGCTTCAATAGTACCTTTCAAAGTTCCACCATCGATCTCTCTATGCAGGTGACACCAGAACTCTCGATTGGAATCCTGATTGGCCTCTTCACGTCGCTCCTTTGGGCGATATCCACGAATATATACAAGTCTCAGAGCAAGGAAGCCACTGTGATAGCAATCTCAGCTCTTAAGATGTGGGCTGCCTTAGCTGTCATGTCTGTCATTGTCATCCTGCCTTTTCGGACAACTCCATTCTACATGCCTCTGGATTCGCTCATCTTTCTTATCTCATCTGTGACGATCGGACTGGTCATAGGCGATACCATCTATCTCATCAGTCAAGAGAGGATCGGTGTTTCGTACGCATATCCCATCGCGAATACCTATCCAATATTGACATACATCGTAGCCATTTTTCTTGTGAACGAAACGGTTCTCCTCAGCCGATTCTTGGGGATTATCGTCGCAGTCACTGGTATCGCACTGATATCAAGAGCACAAGCTGCAAATATGGAATCAGACAAGGCCATCAAGTTCGATGCACTGGGAATAGGAGTCTCCTTTCTTGCCGCTACCTGTTGGGCATTTGGAAGTGTACTCCTCCAGATGGGGGTTACGAACATTGATCCCATCGATGCTAACTTTGTGAGAATGCTTTTTGGTGGTGCGATATTCATTCCCGTCTTCCTCGGGTTGGTCAAGCGTGGAATGCCATTGCCAACTCGCAAAGCGGCCAAGATTGTTCTGGTTGCCGGATTTCTCGGAATGACAATAGGCTCACTTCTGTACACGTTCACCGTGAAACTCATAGGCGCACCAATTGCCGCACTTCTTGGTTCAATGTCACCACTATTCGCAATACCGATTTCAGTGTTTTTCCTAAAAGAGAAGTTCAGTCCAAAATCGCTAGTCGGAGCGGTGCTCACTGTTCTGGGTGTGATACTGGTAGTGCTCGCAGTGTGATTCGGAACTGAGTCGCAAGCCAGTCGCTTGTTATCAACTCGCAGGATGATACCAGCGAAACACTGTCGGCGTTGAACGTGTGAGTATTAAGCACTCATTACTCTAGGATATTGCATTAGGTGGCAGTCTGTGAAGGAACCTAGATCGGACTTGGTGAGAAAGATCCTGCTCACAATAGATCAGAATCCTTCTTCGATCTATGATATCCAGTATTCATTACTTGAGGCTTCGGATCCGACAAGGAACAGGCTGCCCAAGTTGCTCAAGGCAATGGAAGATGACAATCTAGTTCGTAGTGCGCTGCAACCGGGACCTCTTGGTCCATACAGGCGGATGTATGAGCTTGGACCAAAAGCTCAGGATTACTTGAACGAGAACCTGAGAGATGGAATTCAGACTCTGCTTCATTTCTACAGAGTCTTCAGGCGTGAGAATCCCAGAAGGCTCTACAACCTCAATAAGAGACCTGAGCAAGTACAAGCATCAGGAGTGATCCTTTTCGCTTCTTTTCCAAATCTGACTGTCGATGATTTGAGAACGATACGGGAGTTGCTGACTGCATCGGAAGGAGTATCAGTGGCAGTGGTGGGCTCAGCCGATATCCTGACCAAGACAGGGATCCCCTATCAGAACATGGGAATGAGAATAACAAGCATCGATGCTCCGAATGAGTCTGTATCCGAGGTTCACCTCCACGGCGTTCCTCCTCCGAATGAATTGTCGCCTGCCATAGAAGAGTGCAGGAGAGTCCTCACACGAAAGGGATTGCTGCAAATCACTGCTCCTTTTGTGTTCTTTGAAGAGTCAGATAGCCCCGAACTTGAAAACTTCATCGAGAGGACTGCAGCCTCGCTATTCCCAGAGTTGGGCGTCATAGATGGAAATATCGTCCGGAATATTTTTGAAACAGAATTCTCAACAAGTGGAGCTTATGAAACGCAGCAGGGAGAAGTCGTATTCTGGGGTGTAAAACACTAACTATGACTTCTTATATTGGCTTTCTAGCAACTGCCCAGACGTAGCCTCTAAGGTCATTCGGCTTGATAATTCGCTCTTCAGTACCAAATGCATGAAGTGTCCATCCTTTCAGTTCTTTCCGGAGTTCATTCGCCGTCACAAATCGGATTGGCGGATCCGTAGCGTAATGAGGTAGGACATTGCCACTATAGACAAAGAATCCGCCAGGTTTTACTGCCGCCATTGCCTCTCTCATTCGAGGAACCGTGCGGTCGAAGAGGTACTGGAGACACTGTATTGCTATAACGACATCATATGACTCGCGTTCTATGGGCCACCCATCAATATCATCCAAACGAAACTCAACACGCTCACTCAAGTTGAGTATCCTGGCCTTCCTCTGAGCAACAGCTATCGCACTAGCAAGAGCGTCAACTGCAACAATGCGGCATCCGAGCCTGGCTAGATAGCATGCGACATTTCCTTCTCCACTACCAAGCTCAAGAATCTTGAGACCATTGGTGTTTGTTCCGGTTATTGCAAGTGCATGTTCCAATTGCTGGGTTCGATGTCCAACGTCGATGCGGGCGAGTTCTTCATCAGTTGCAGAGAGCATCTGACTGTAGATCTTATCCCATGCATCCATCCACTTCTTGGGAGCTGCTACTTCGATGTTGTCGCTCAATGTCATTTCGAATCGATGGCGAGGCCAGCAAAGCGATGTATAAAGTGTGCGGTTCTAGTAGGCCAAGGCCTACTTATAGAGAAAGATAGATATTGACCTGCAAAGGGGATATCCTCGGAGTAGAGAATAGTTTGGGCTGCATCGAATTCAGCATGCAACTGGGGAATTACAATGGAAGACAAGAGTGAACTGCTCACAATGCTCATTCTGCAGGAGAACATCAGCGCAATTGTGATCCTGAGTGAGAGGACTGGCCTGAAAACAGACGATGTAGTTGATATGATAAACGAACTCATGAGTAAGGGGAGGCTAAAGGGCACGTTAACAGAAGATGGCTCGCGGTTCTTCAAGAGTAGTGTAAAGGTTTCTGATGCACGAGTCATTCCCAGGGAAGAGAAGCTACCAGCGTTTCTATCTTACAATACGAAGCCCGGAAAGGTGACAGCCATTGTCGGTCTTCTGATTCTTGCTTCTGGGGGGATAGTCACTATTCTCGCCACTGATTTAGTGGAACAGAACTTCGCAGTGCTCCTCATACTCATTGGACTGGTTCTGCTCTTACTCGGTCTCTATTTCATCGCCCGAAGAGGCTCGCCGAGCTAAACAGAGTAGAACTCAGCCTCAACTAACTCCTTAAGTAGGGGACAGTGGCGCTCGTCATTGATAGAAGGTGCTCTGTTGCAGGAGATCATTTCGCTCTACATTGTGTTCGTGGCGGTATTTGCCATAGGTGTGGGAACACTGTCGTCCATGATTGGAATAGGCGGAGGGGTCCTGAACACACCCTTGCTGCTTATTGTCTTCTTTGAGTTCTTCGACGAGCAATCAGCACCAGCAACAGCACTTGTTGGAGCGCTATTCGTATCACTAGCTGCTACAATCACATATTGGCGGCAGAGTCCAAGGCCCGTGCTTCTTCAGGCTGGAGTAATCCTTGCTATATTAACAGTCCCAGGCTCTCTTGGCGGTGTCATACTTAGAACATTGATAGCAGCGCCATATGCACTGAGAATCATTTTCGGACTCTCACTTATGCCACTAGCACTGAAAATGCTCTTTGCCAAGAAACAGGGAAAAGGAGACTTGACCTCCGAATTGTCAAGCTGGAACATCTCCCAGATAACGACAAGGCGATGGATTATCTCGTTGTTTGGAGCTTTCATCGGAGGCGTTGCCGCAGGCCTGCTTGGGCTAGGTGGAGGGGCGATTCTGGTCCCTGTGCTTTGCATGTTCATGGGTGTGCCCATGCACGCAGCAGTCGCCACTTCAATGTTCATCATGATATTCACAACAACAGCAGGCACTGCACTCAACTTCTATGTCGGAGATGTGAATATCTACTTCGCAATTGCACTAGGCATTGGAATGCTTGTTGGGGGTCAAATCGGATCCAGACTTTCTTGTCGCGTCAATGCCGTTCAATTGAAGCAAATCTTTGGGGTGCTCTTGGTCCTTCCTCTTATTACAATGATGAAGCTGGGACAAATGTGGTTGGAGCCCACGGGCAATAGAGGTCTTTTGTCAACTCTGGGTGATGTGATTATCTGGCTAGTCGTAGTTGTTCCAGTCGGTCTTCTAAGGCTCTACCAACTGCGCAGGGCGACCAGCACATTGGAGCCCGTGGAACCCTGCAATTTGCCTGGCCCTGAATGATAAGTTCATGCTGATTTCAGAACAGACAAATCCCGGCTATGGTGTGTCAATCTCGAGTGAAGTAGCCTTGGTCATGATTAGAAGAGCCGCCCCAGATGACATTCAGGTAATTCTTCATCATCGCGTCGAGATGGTGAAGTCGATGGGGCTTTCTGAGAATCAGGTGTCAGCAACGAGAGAGGCCACACAAAGGTTTCTTATGGAACCATGGAATCCAAGCGTCGAGTCTTATCTGGCAGTTGAAGATGACAGAGTCATAGGTGGGTGCGCAGTGAGCTTCTGCATCGCATTTCCATCTGCAAAGAATCCAAGCGGCAAGTTTGTCTATCTCTTCAACATGTTTGTTGAACCAGAATATCGTGGAAGAGGCGTCGCTACTTCTCTTGTTAGGCATATTACTCAAATCTGTCGAGAGAGAGGAATCGAAAAAATGACACTTCATGACACAAAGATGAGCAAGGGCATCTACGAGAGAGAGGGCTTCATACGCTCCGAAAACTACTACACCAGAATCATCGAAGACTGAATAAGCACGATTTTGTTCAGGTGCCTGTTTTTATTAGGGGGTTCTGCAATTAGAGTTGCATTTTGGTCAATTCGGAGAGGATAACAATGAAATACAATCTTGACGGAAAAGTCGCGATTATTACTGGTGCATCCGCAGGCCTTGGAGAGCAGTTCGTTAATGGATTCGCGGAATCAGGGGCCCACGTCGTTCTTGCTGCAAGACGTATGGACCTTCTAACGAAAATCGCTGACGAGGTCTCGCATAAGTACGGAGTTAAGACAGTCCCACTCAAGATAGATGTGACAAAAGAGGCGGATATCATACGCCTGATTGAGAGGACTGTGAAAGAACTCGGCACTATAGACATACTGGTGAACAACGCAGGGATGTATATCGTTAAGCCACTCGTTGAGCAGACCCTTGCTGACTGGAACTTGGTTATGAATGTCAATCTCACGTCAGCGTTTCTCGCAAGCAGAGAGGCTGCAAAAGTGATGATTCCAAAGAAGGCCGGTTCGATCATCAACATCTCATCGACTTTCGCATACGGAGGCACCGAATTCACCGAATTAAGCTACTACACCTCCAAGGGAGGGCTAGTATCCATGACGAAGGCGCTAGCGGTCGAGCTTGGAAAGAAGAACATTCGAGTGAATGCCATTGCGCCAGGTTTCTTCCCTACTGCCATGTCGAAGGGTGCAATCGAGGATGATGCAATAAGAAAGAGGCTAATAGAGCCAAGAACAGCACTTCCAATGCTTGCAAAGAATGAATGGATACGTGGTGCTGCGTGCTTCCTGGCTAGTGAAGACGCGAAGTACATCACGGGACATGTCCTAGCAGTCGATGGCGGCTGGCTGGCATTCTAGAGGAAAAGGGAGAGATGATGGTAGTCCCGTATCTACCATCACTCCTTGAATCTAGTCTTTCCAGTCCAGAACTTCAAAATCCTGCAGCTTCTTCCACTGAGCAGCACCAGCAATTGCAGCAACAATCAAGAGAGAAATCAAGAACACTGCAAAATTCTGATAGGCGTTGAAGCTGTCAGCGAAGAACCAGAACCAGAGCGTCAGGACGACTAGCCATGCGAAACCTATGCTAATCGAGAACCAGCTCTCTGGGCCTTCTCCTCTCACGCGTGCCCATGGAAGCCACAGACCTAGAGCGGCCAATCCGAAGATCACGAAAGAGAGAAGGATTGTTCCAACATTCTGGTTTCCTGAGAACATCCCAGCAAAGAACCACATCCAGATGATGATGAACACAACCCAAAGAATGAATCCGACGATTGAGAGCTTTACTCTCTTTTCAGCACCTTCTCCTGCGTCAACCTCAATTCTCATTTCTTTGCGCCATGGCAAAGCAACTACTCCTACCATCAAAAGGAAGGATGTCAGGATTACTGCAACAGCATGGTATGCGTCAAGTCCGAGGTCGTTCGCAAAGGGGATGAACAGAACTATGAACGTAAGCCACCCAATGCCTCCAATCGCGCTCACACGGGCGCCCCAAGCGTCGCCATGGCCTGGGACCCATAGCAGTACATTGAAAGCTCCTACGATCAGAAGCGATGCAAGAGCAATGCCAATGTTCTCATAGATACCAAAACCAGCAGAGAAGAAGATAATCCATATGGCGAGAAACACTAGCCAGATTAGTGCTCCGACTGCACTAGTCTTTGCCTTGATGCCCTCTCGATCTGATGGAATCCAGAGAAGTGCATTCAGAGCAACGACAACCAGTAAGGCCACAATTACGACTGCAATATTCTCAAAGATGCCGTAATTGCCAGCGAAAAAGAACAGCCACAGAATGAGGAATGCCATCCACACAATGAAGCTGACCATAGACGCGTAGGCCTTAAGTGTAGGCTTTTTGTGGCCATGTTTCTTCCCTGATTTCTTCTTTATCTCGTCTTCGAGATCAAATGGCTCCTTCTCAGCATCTTTTGATGGCTCAGCTGAAGGAGCATCATCTTCATTATTGGACTTCATACGTTCAACTCTCCAACCTGTCTGGAATCCCTGTAAGCACGAGCCCCTTAAATCGCTTTGTACCAGCAGAGAATCCCACAACAATGATATTTGGTACATAACGATAGTTAAATATATTTCTTTCGGGACAACAAGGACCCAGGAGGAGCATAAGTTGTCAGAAGAAAAGATGACAATTGAAGAGTTCCATAATAGAATTGCTGTCTTGACGAATAATAGCATTTGGCCCATTCTCGACAAAGCAGAGCCTACAAAGGACGAGCTCGAAGAGGCGCTTCATATGGCGCACACATCTCTCTATCATTGGAGCAAGGTGGGTCAGCCAATAAATATTGCGCGAGCAGAGTATATGGTTTCACGCGTCTACAGTGCTTTCTCATGGGCAGAACCAGCGCTCTATCACGCTCAGAGATGTCTCAGGCTCACTGAGGAGATAGGCATTGGTGACTTCGATCTAGCGTTTGCATACGAAGTAATGACACGGGCATATGCGGCAAATGGAGAGAAATCAAAGTGCAAGAAGTACCGAGCCCTCACACAGAAAGCCACAGATGCAGTAAAGAATGAAGAGGACCGCAAGATTTGCCAAGCTGAGCTTGATAAGATCAAATGCAACTAGACGTGAGAACTACATTGCGAAGTTTTCATAAGGCCGTCTTGTGCCAAATCCATCATGCAAAAAACGCCCTATGTTCAGACAAGTGTGTTCGTGGATGATAAGTATCCCTTTGGTGGGAATCAACTGGCCACATTCTGGGATACTATTCTCAACAAGCGACTAACTCGTGAAACGATGCAGGGGATTGCGCTCGAGCTCAATTTCTCGGAAACCACATTCCTAGAGGAACCGACAGTCAAGGGGTGCGATTCAAGGATCCGGATCTTCACTCCGGGCAGAGAACTTGAATTCGCAGGGCATCCAACTTTGGGATCTTCTTTTGTAATGAAACACAAAGGAATTGTGGCTGCCTCGCAGAACAGCGCAGTCGTGCAGCTCGGGATCGGTCCGATTCGTGTTGACTTTCAGCCAGACAATCATGTCAGGATGACCCAACCTTCGCCAACATTCTCAGAAAGGGTGAAGGACACGTCACCTTTTACATATGCTCTAGGACTCAATTCTGAAGATATTTCCGATGCATTCCCAATACAGGTTGTTTCGACCGGATTTCCGTATGTCATCGTTCCATTAAGGAATCTCTCGGCCGTACAAAGAGCAACGCCAAGTGCCCAGCTGATAATGGACAACCTGAAGGACCTGTCCACCTCGGAGATTCTCATATTCTCAACTGAAACCGTACATCCGAATAACGATGTACACGCCAGAATGTTCGCACCTGATGTCGGCGTTCTTGAAGATCCAGCGACAGGAAGTGCTGCAGGACCACTGGGAGCATACCTGGAGAGATATAGTGTTCTAAAGAAACATACCTTCGGGGAACCTATCCAGATTGAGCAGGGCTATGAGGTCAGGAAACCCAGCAGACTGACGGTAACGGTACCCCATGAAGACATGGAGGAGGTTCTTGTTTCGGGCAAAGTCAGGCTGGTAGCGGAAGGAACATTGTACGTTTCGTGAAATACACTGCCTCCCTCCGAACAACCTTCATATGCTGGTTCACGCCTTTCAAATTGGAGCTGCAGGACTTGATTACACGCAATCCAATCTTTAAGGTGGCATTGATTGGAGAAGGGGGCGTCGGAAAGACAAGTCTGGCTGTGCGTTACACTGAAGATCGATTCGACCAGCAGATGAAAATGACGATTGGTGTGAACTTTGCCACCAAGAGAGTCAATGTCGCAGGTACTGACTTGACCCTCCTGATTTGGGACTTGGGCGGACAACCTAGATTCCAGGATGTCGTCATGGACTACTTCAGGGGGTCAAAACTAGGAATTGCAGTCTACGAGGTCAGCAGGTCGTTCACCATGTACAGGCTGGACAATTGGATTGCGAAGCTTCACAACAGCGTCCCCAACTGCGATGTCTTTCTTGTAGGCAACAAGATCGATGAACGTCTTCCAGGGATGGGTGTGACAAAGGAGGAGGCTCAGAGATTCGCGGATCAATACCATGCTCAAGTCTTCGAAGTATCTGCGAAGACAGGGGAGGGTGTCCGCGAGATGTTCGAGGCAGCAGGCAAATTCCTCTCGGAGCAAAGCGCAAGGACTAGCTCTGGAGCCCAACACTGAGTCACTTCTGAATCGATTTGTACGCAGTATCATTAAATATTGCCTAGTATCTGTTAATCAAGGACCACAAGCAAATCGCAAGACGGAGACCTAGGCTTGGCGAAAGTGAAACTCAGACCGTTTGCTTGCCCCTCGTGTGGAGAAGGTAAACTGGTCTACGTGGAAGTCGATGAATTGACTATCACTCGAGCGAAGCGGTATCCAACCATCGTACAAGCCAAGTGTGGAAAAGGCCATCCTCTAGTTGTCTTTGTTGATGCGAACTTTCAAGTTCGAGATGTTGAAGTTTCAGCTATTGCAACAGAAGAAGAAAAAGACGCAGTCGAGAAGACAAAAGGCTGGTTCGAGTCATTCTAGTCGTGAGATGCTACGCGGTTCAAGAGGCATTAGAAAACAAATGGCATATGCCACTACGTGGGCATCAGTTTGCTTACGAATGGAAGTCTGGTGTTGCGCTGGGACTTGAACACGAAGCTCAACGGCGCAGACGTGGACAGCATATGGTAACGGGGACTTAACACGATGTATGGAATCTTCGTCATCAATGATGCGGGTGAAACAATCGCTTCCGTAGGATGGGAGAACTTGGAAGGCGATACAGCGCTTATTGGTGGATTTGTTTCAGCACTACAGATGTTCATCAAGAAGATCTCCGGAAACGAGATGAACGAACTCCTTTTTGGCGAACTCAAGCTGCTTATCGGGAAAGCTGGAAACAACTACATTGTGACACTGCACTCGGTCGATGACAAGGAAGCCAATGCTCACAATCAAGAGGTCATCAAATTCATCACAGATCGCGGCGACGAGATAGATGACGGTGTTCTCATCTTGGTCAATGAGATGATATCTGGTGAAACTACTCCTGAGGAAGAAGAGAAAGTGCGTCGCGGCGTACGGGAATGGACAAGCGGAGCAGGTACCGCAGCAAAAGAGTGGGGAAAGAAGGTGTTCTAGGAGGACAAGTTAATGGAAGTATACGAGATAGCATATGTGTTTCTTGGACTTGCGACGCTGGTGGCCGCTGGAACTATTATCAATTACAGCCGCAAGCGATCGGCAGCGTCCCCTGACCCCGATATCAAGGCAGCCTTCAGACCGCTCTATCTCTTCTCTATAGGTCTACTTGTGTTCGGAATTGGGGCTCTGCTTACATTCTTATTCTTCGTGCTCAACAATGAGGATTTCCCTTGGGCTCGTGAATCTTTCGTCAGGTTGCACAATCCCTATCTGAGGGATTACACGATATTCTACGTCTTCACTCTTGTCGAGTTGTTCTTCCTTACTATCGCAGCTGGGATGATTCTCAAACAGCGCTTGATCTCCGTATTCATGGCCATTATGATTCTTATTGCGTTTCTTCTAGTCTTCTATGCTATTCTGATCGTCGAAGACGTGAGAACAAGCAATGTGGCGGAATTCTACATCAATTTTGGTAACGTATTGAGTGTTATTCTTCTATCTGCAAATGCCGCTCTATTCTCATGGATAGCATATGATACAAGAAGAAGCACTAGCATGGCATTGGGATATGCAATGATTGTGCAAGTCCTGGCAGTCCCACGCCTCTATGCAATACTGCCAATAGAGCTGATTTTCGCAATTACTGTCTTCGCACTTATGGGTCCGGCAATGATAGCATTCGCATTCTTGCGGCCCGACCAAAAGATATCGGTTGAACTCTTGGGCTACGGTGCCACCTTTGCAGGACCGGTTGTCATCATTGCCAGTCTCATTTCGGCAGAACTCGTTTCTAATCTCTCTATTGTCATTATAGCAGTATTTGGAGCGATAGCTATGGCATTAGCGACTGGAACAGATTCATACACCTACGGCAGGTGGAGAGATACTCGCCAGCTACCCACAGCATTGCTGATGGTCATCTTCGCAGCTATGGCGGCAGGACAGATGATTGGTCTGCTAGGTACTTTTCAAGCTCTGCCAAACATGTGGTCGATATACTTTGATTTCGTCGCGACTTCCTTTGCGCTGGCTGTCTTCACATCTGTGGGAATTCTTGCAGCAGGATACCGCACCTTGGCGTCACTACCCCTGCTCCTCTATGTGCCAACAGCGTTGCTTATGACTCAACGATATCCAGCTCCAATCAGCCAAGCGTTCATGGATTATGCCTATCTCGCAGTTCCATCGATGCTAGTCTTCTTCGTACCAGTCTTCCTCTTTGCAGGAGCCTGGAGGAGAATGAAAAAAGCTGGGACCGCTGGAAGAATGAGACCACTCGGGATGTCGATGGGATTATTGCTATTCTTGATAATCAGGGTCGCCTTTCTTCTGGCCGATATCCAATTTGGAGATCCTGGATATGCATTGGTGGCAATTCCTTTCGCAGTCCTCTGGTTGTCGATTACCGGCAGACTTGACAGATACTAGTGCGAAGCACTTTGCCATTCTAGCTGCTATGCCCTAAACAGCTTGACACTCATCTTCCAGGGAATTCTAGAAACAAACATATTTCTACTCGAACACGGGTAATATGCATTCTATGCAATTCGAGAGTATCGTCATCAGAGTGTTTGATGTTGACTTCATGCTCTTCGATCTTGTCTTGGCCGGGCTCTGGATTCTGCTACTCTACAAGAAGCGTCTCGTGATACCGCTGGTATTCGGCCTTTTTGGAATCTTGGTGAACTTCATCGTTGACTATTGCTACTGGTATAGCATTCTTGGAATTCGAACAGTTGAGGGGCTGCCAATCTGGATGTCGCCTTTGGGCTTCTTCGTGTACTTCTCAATCACTTATGGTATGATACAGTACTCATATGTTCAGGTCATGTTCATGCGTAGACCAGACCAACCAAGGACTGAGAGGGGCAATCGGATAAAGTGGTCACTATTCCTCTTCTCAGGTTGGCTTGCCATAGGTCTCCTGTCGAACATTTTCCCAATCAATGATTCTAAAGTGACAGTAGCACGAGTCATGACAGATCAGCGGATTACCGAGGTCTATGCGGTCATAGCTGAATACGCTCTATTGGCATTACTAGCGCTCAAGAACAAATTCGAACTCAGTCCTAGGCGGATATTGTATATCTTCCTCGTCGGCATCTTTGTTCACTTCTCCATGGAGATAACTCTCTTCTTAGCTGGAATGAGGGCATCAAGCGTCTTTGACATCATCTTCAACAGCGTCTTTGAGTTCAACACTGGAGCACCAATCCTCTATCTCATGATGTTCGTACTCATCGCCTATATCGAGAAACACAAGATGAGGAGTCCTCAGGGCTTTCCAATAGAGTCTAGCACAGATTGAGAGCTCTACTTGCTCAGTGATCTTGCGTATCAGATTAAAAAAAGACTATAAGGCGTCGCTGGAACAAGTCATTAAGATTGTGCTAGCAAGGGTGAGACATTTGAGGTACATCGAGTTCGACAGAGAGTTTGATTACAGAGTTCATGACTACCTGGAGAAGAACTACAGCAAGTCATATTCCAAGCGGTGGACCGTCGGTGACACCATTGTAGCTGTCTTTGTACATGAGGAGTTTGTTTTCAGAACCAGCAGTAATCAGACAATTACAGTCATCTACGAGTCTGCAATCAGCCAACAAAAGAGCAGGATTACTGTAATCGCCAGTGGAGGAGGACAGGGTTTGCTCGGCATGGACTGGGGCTCCCAGTCAGCTGCAGAGGACACTCTAGAGAGAAGGATAAGAGAGATGACGACAGGGCGAAATGCGTCTCGGTATTAGTCCCTGATATCTCGATTCTCATATTCCTTCGGATTGGCATCAAAGGTTGTCTTGCAGTACGGGCTGCAGAAGTAGTACTTCTTCCCTTTGTACTCACTAGTCAGTGATGCGCCGGCAATCTCCACGTCCATCTTGCATACTGGGTCTATTGCCGCCTCGGGCGCTAACGACAAAGTCTGTTCCTCGGATGGAAGACCTGCAATCTTTTTCGGTTCAAATCGCCCCAGTAGTAGAGCATTAGATACGACGCTCACACTTGACAGCGCCATTGCTAGACCCGCGAACTCAGGTCGAAGCACAAGTCCAGTGAATGGATAGAACACTCCTGCGGCTATGGGCACCAGAATCATGTTGTAGATGAGCGCCCAGAAGAAACCTTGGCGGATTTTTGATACAGTTCTACGGCCCAATTCGATACCTGATACTACATCGGTCAGCTCATCTCGAACCAGGACTATGTCACCGGTTTCGACCGAAACATCAGTCCCTGAACCAAGAGCTATTCCGACATCTGCCTGAGCAAGAGCAGGAGCGTCATTGACACCATCTCCTACAAAAGCCACAGTCTTACCCTCTTCTTGAAGTCTTTTGACATTCTCGGCTTTCTCCCCTGGAAGGACCTCGAAGAGGACGTTGGAAATGCCAAGTTTCTCAGCAATTGCATTCGCTGTTCGCTCCTTGTCCCCTGTTATCATCCATATCTCTATGCCAAGTTGCTTCAGAGTATCAATGGCATATATTGAGCTTGACTTGAGCGGATCAGATATTGCTGCAAGAGCCAATGCGCTCGAATCTGCCGCAGCAAAGACCGTCGTCTTGGCTTGTGTCTCTAGCTCCTCTGCGTGAGTCTCAAGCTGGGTGATATCGACTCCGTTTTCGTTCATGAAGCGACTGCTGCCCACAAGTACTGTTATTCCATTGATTATAGAAGTCACGCCGCGGCCAGATTGCGATTGGAATTCCGTCGGCTTTGTGAAATGGACACCCATCTCCTCTGCATAACGCACAATTGCCTCAGCAAGGGGATGCTCACTCCCTTTTTCAACAGAGGCCATGAGCGCGAGCGCGTCCTCCGTCTTCACATTCGGTGCCGTGATGAAGTCAGTCACAGCGGGTCGTCCAATGGTCAGAGTTCCTGTCTTATCGAAGACAATCGTATCAATGTTAGGAATTGTCTCTAGTCCAGCTCCGTTCTTGATGAGAATGCCATTCTGAGCGCCCTTCCCAAGGCCAACCATGATTGCAGTTGGTGTCGCAAGACCCAATGCACAAGGACATGCTGCAACAATGACAGCAGTTGTGTAATTGAGGGCGACATCCCAAGGTACACCGCCCAAGAATATCCATGCAAGAAATGTAGCCAACCCGATTATGAGAACCAATGGCACAAAGTACTCTGCTATTGCGTCAGCTTTCCTCTGAATTGGAGGTTTTTGTGTCTGGGCATTCTCAACTAGACGGACTATCTGCGAGAGAGCAGTGTCTTGTCCGACCTTCGTGGCTCTAATCCGGAGCAATCCGTTCTTGTTGATCGTGGCTCCAATCACTTGGTCACCAACATTCTTCTCCACAGGAACTGATTCACCGGTGATCATCGACTCGTCAACGGATGACCTGCCTTCGTAGACTTGACCATCAACGGGGATTTTGTCACCAGGCTTGATGACCAGTAGGTCTCCGACTTCCACATCTTCTGCAGGGATGGCAACCTCCTCCCCCTTCCGAATGACCACAGCAACTGTTGCCTGAAGATCCATCAGACTCCGTATTGCAGTTGAGGTTCTTCCCTTTGCATACGCTTCGAGCCATCTGCCGAGAAGTATGAATGTGACTAGTGCAGCTGACGTATCATAGAACGACATGTAGCCCGTGAGAAAGAATGTTGCAGCAACTGAATAGAAGTATGCAACACTTGTTCCGAGCATAATCAATGTGTCCATATTCGTCTTGCCGTGAACTAGTGCTCTGAAGCTAGATCTGTAGAATGGATAGCCTGCAATGAATTGAATCGGTGTTGTAAGAATGAACATGGTCAGGTCCGAAGGAAATCCGGGTGGAAGGAGTGCGATTCCGAAAGTTATGAACATGACCGGAATAGTGAGAATGAGCGCGAAGACAAATCGGTATTCGAAATACTTGATTTCTTCTTCCCTTGCAAGGGTTTCCCTATCAACACCCGAAACCGTGCTTTCTCCGATTTCGAATCCTAATGATTGCAGTTGGCGTCGCACAATCTTGGGAGTCAATAGGTCTTCATCATACTCAACAAGGACACGGCCCGACTCTGAGTATGCACTCGCTGATATTGCACCAGTAAGAGATTCTATGGACTCAACAATCTCATTCCATTGGTCATCTCTGGGAGCAGGCTCAAGGGCGAGTGTCATTACGGAGCGTTTTGCACGGTAGCCACTGGATTCGACGGCTTTCTCTAGGACAGATCTATTCACCTTCCCTGATTCAAACTCAACCACAGCCTTCTCATCCAACAGGTTGACTGTTGCATTTATGACCCCATCCTGGCTCAACAGTGATTTCTCAATGGTTGCCACGCAGGATGCACAATGCATTCCCTCTATCTTCATGGATATGCGTTGTTTGCCTTCACCGACTGTGGTCTGCGCACTCATGATATCGTCTCCGTGTTGCATATCAAATGAACAATAGTTAATACTCTGAGAACTTTATAAACTCTAGGATGTCGCCACGAGATTCTAGGTATCTATCCGATGAAGTAGTCGCTCTTTTTCTCTCCCTCGGCCTCATCCATCAAACGCAGCAGCTCTGTGAAAGCATCTTGGATTCCATTTCCCGTCTTGGCACTGGTCTCACGGAAAATGGCAGGTACTCCAAGCTTGTTGATGAAGTACTTAGTGAACTCCTGGCCCTCCTCTGGCGTCACATACTTCGACTTATCAAGTGAATATCTCAGGTCCGTCTTGTTACCGATAATGACAGTTGGTGGCAATGGGCCCATGTTCTTGAAAGCCTCGACAAGCCACTTGGAGGCATTCTCAAACGATGATCGACTCACTACTGAGTATACCAACAGAATACCATTGCAGCCTGAATAGTAATGGCCTCTGACCTTCTCGAATGTAGGCTGACCAGCAAGGTCCCAGATGATGAATTTCACAATGTCTTGGTTGAAAAGGACTCGTTTAGTGGCCAAGTCAACGCCAATCGTCGCTATGTGACCTTCTGTGAACTCCTCACCAAGGTAGTTGCGGCGAATACTTGTCTTGCCGACCCCTCCGTCCCCTATGAGTACTGCCTTCAGAATTCTGCTGCCATCATCTTGGTCCTTCACTATACGGCATCCTCGCATCCCTAGGTCGCGGGCTTTCATTACTAAGGATTGGTAACAAGCTCTTAACTCGACGCGGTACAATATGTCATGGTCTCACGCAAATAAGTTTAGCGATACGCAACAACGGCAAATATTGTTCTAGCTCTCTAGAAGAGCGCGAACGCTTCTTGTCATATTCCGCGGATTGACTTTTGCGATTGAGATTGAGCTACAGTTGTGAAAGACTGCAAATTCCTGGAGTCCTGCCTTCAGGCGTTCAACTCCCTCGCTGGTCTTGAGTTCATCATTTTCGAGATACAACGATTTGATTTCAAGCATACCTTTCTCTCTATGGACCTTGGCATCCAATCTCCCTGCTAAATTACTTTGGTCAAGAATGGGGAGGACAAAGTAGCCATACACCCTCTTTGCAGGGGAGACATAGCACTCAACCACGTAATCAAAATCCCAATGCCTCCTCGGAAAGTGACGTTCTCGCAGGATATTGTCGAAAGGGCTCAGGATTTTCACAGGTGCGTCTTCACCAACTGATTCGAGGCTGGACCGCAGCTTCTCAGCATGTAGGGAGAGAGTGAAGTAGCGTTCTTTTTGCCCGATTATCCTGACCTCCTCAATAAGCCCCTCGTGCATCAGAATATCTAAGAAAGCCTCAACTCTCTCCTTCTTGCCGCCCCAGAGCTTCTTGCCAGGCATGCTACCATGATATGTTCGCACATCCTGCTGCGTACTGAGACCTAGAGACCCTAGAGTACTCTCCACGATTAGACGAGCAGCCTCCTCATCAGATGGAGGTTCTGCATCGATGCCTGCAGGGATTACTCTCTCAGGGAGGTCATAGTATTTCTGAAAACCTCTCCGGTAGGCAACCATCAGGTCTCCCAAATAGAAGAGATATTCCAGTGCACGCTTCTCAACCTTCCAGTCCCACCAACCTGTAGATGGGCGACTCTTCTTATCACCGAGTGAAGCGCTGTTCGTCACGCCTTCCTCTTTCACCTTGTTGTAGACTTGCTCTACTACCTCTTTGTTTTTAATGCCCCAACTCCTGAAGGAGCTCCACATCTCCTCATGATAGTGGCTCTTTCTCCATGCTGTCAA
>Ga0153915_10000179_pt1 | contig 57019 bp, 46 predicted proteins | sample Opewatmetagenome_2_FD_107003 | JGI IMG/M metagenome (GOLD analysis project Ga0153915, IMG submission 107003) | Freshwater wetland microbial communities from Ohio, USA - Open water 3 Core 3 Depth 3 metaG | ecosystem: Environmental > Aquatic > Freshwater > Wetlands | place: USA: Ohio, Lake Erie...
AGAAGGAGGCAAAGATCGTCGTAGTCTCCGCGTCCGCAGGTGTCACGAACGCTATCAAGGACTTCATCGCGAAGCCCAGGCAGGAAAAGGAGATCGACGATTTCCTGCTCACCCTGAAGCTGAAACACGTCGAGATGCTTCCCAAGAAGGATGGCCAGAACAGAAAGGAGGCGCTCGAGCACATCGAGCTGAAGATCACGAAGCTCGAGCGGCTGATGTACGGAATCACCTACACAGAGGAGCTCACGCCGCGCACGAACGACCTGATCCTCAGCTTCGGAGAGAGGCTCTCTGCAGCGGTTGTCGCGTCCCGGCTCACCCACGAGGGGATGGACGCCGTTCCAATGGAAACGGACGCGCTGGGCTTGATCACGAACGAGCACTACGGAAACGCGGTCGCAATCCTCGATGAATGCCAGAAGAACATGGGGCCGACCTTGGAGAACGCCGTCAAGAAGAACATGGTCCCGGTCGTAACCGGATTCTTCGGGATAACGAAGACGGGGCACGTTACCACTGTTGGCAAGAGCGGGACGGACTACACAGGCGCGGTCGTCGCGTACGCCACAGGAGCTGAGCCCATCGAGATCTGGAAGGAGGTGGACGGGTTCATGAGCGCCGACCCCAAGATAGTCAAGGACGCGTTCCTCCTGGATCGCCTATCCTACGAGGAGGCGGCGGAGCTCGCATACTTCGGGGCTCAGGTACTTCACCCAAGGGCCGTCCACCCAGCGAGGCTCAAAGAGATCGACATAGTGATCAAGAACCTCTACAAACCGTCATCCCCCGGCACGGTCATCGGGACTGACAAGTTCGCTAGGAAGGACATCATCAAGAGCGTCTCGTACCTGCCGAACGTAGCCACGCTTAAGGTGTACGACACCGGCGCTGGATACAAGTCCGGATTCCTCGCGGACATCACGGCCTGCCTTTACAGGGCAAACATCAACATCTTCTCGGCAACGACCTCCCAGACCTGCGCCGCGGTGCTCATCGATGAATCCGACATCCCCGCGGCCAAGAAGGCGATCAGGGCTGTGATAGGCGATGTCGGAGAGAACTTCGAGGTCGTTCCAGGAATGGCCCTGATATGCACTGTGGGAGAGGGGTTCGGGACAACGAAAGGCGTTGCGGCGCGCGTGTTCAATGCGGTCGCGGCGAAGAACGTAAATGTGGACCTCATATCCGCGGGCGCGTCGATGGTGGCCTACCACTTCACGGTCGACCGCAAGGATCTGAAGAACACGATCACCGCGATCCACGAGGAGTTCTGGGGCAAAACTCGGGCGGAAGACACGTCCGGCGGGCCGGTCTCCTAGGTCACTCTGACGAAAGTCGAGTTGAAGGCCGCATTTCCGCCGTACTTCTGAACGTAGTCCGTAGTCACGAAGTTCACGTTCCCGCCATCGGACATCTTGGGCCAGAGCACGGAGTAGCTGAGCATCACGCCTCTGGGCAGGGCGTCCGAGATCTCGGCGTTCGCGGTCCATTCGCCAAACTCATTCACCAGAGTAATCCTGCTGCCGTCCTCGATCCTCTCCTCGGCGGCATCCTTCCTGTTGACATAGACCACAGGCTTCACCTCCGGCCTCAGGAGGTGGTATTGCGATCTCACGAGATACCTGTGGGAGGGTGACAGCAGCTGGTATGGCAGCTTCTTCTGCACCTCGACGTGGGTCGGGAGACCGCCGAGTCCTTCCTTAGCCGCCGACTCCGAGTACAGCTCGATCTTCTTGGATGGGGTGTTGTACGAGTTCCTGCTCGGAACCCTCATCTTCAGGAAGCCCCGCTTCTTGAGCCCTTCGAATCCTCCGTCGACCGCCTTGCTCTTCGCAATCAGCGTCTTGGCGACCTTCTCGTCGTCCTCGTACAGCTCCCTCTGGGTGAACTTCATGCGGCTAGCCAGCGCCCTGAAAAGGTCTGAATTGCACCTTGCCTCGCCGAGAGGCTCGATTGCCTTCTCGTTGAGGGAGAGATATTGGTGGAAGTATGACGTGTTGATGTCCAGATGCTCGAAATAGCTGGTCGCCGGCAATACGATGTCTGCGTAGTCCGCGGTGTCCGTCATGAACAAGTCGTGCACCACGACGAATACGTCATCCCTTGCGAAGCCCTTGCGGACTAGATGTTGGTTAGGGAGCGTCGCGAGAGGATTCGAGTTGTACACGAAAACCATTTTGACTTTTCCGGTTTCAAGCGTCCTGCCGAAGTCGACCATGTTGTAATAGACTCTCTTCCTGGAAATGAGATGGGTGCCTTCGAGATAATCGCGGTCGAAGTCGTCTATGTCGGTCGAGTAGAAGAATCCGCGGTTCTCCCCGATGAGTGCAGGCAGGGTGCATATGGCGCGAACCATCTCCCCACCGTTTCGGTTGCGCTGCATACCATACCCAATCATGATGCAGCTCGGACGCAGGGAAACGTAGTCGGCTATGAAATCCTCCATGTCCCTCTTGCGCAGACCAGTTATCCTTGACATCGCATTCAGATCGAACTTCCTGGAAACATCTGCTAGCCTGTCGAAACCAGTCGTATTCCGCTGAACGAACTCCTCGGAGTACAGTCTGTTCTCGATGATGTGGTTGATGCACCCGAGAGCCATCGCGGCATCGGTCGTGGGGTTGATCTGAAGATGGATGCCGATTTCAGCCGTTGCCGTCTTGACCGGGTCTATCACATATATCTTCGCCCCGCGCTTGTGCGCTTTCTTGAGGATCTCGAATCCGTGGGGGGTGCTCCATGCGGGGTTCATCCCCCAGACCACGATCAGCCTGCACTTCTCGATCTCCTCGGGCAACATCCCCAGGCTGGAGCCATATACGATCTGCAGGGCCTTGTCGCCGGCGCGCGAGCATATCGTGTGCGTCACACGCGAGGCGCCGACTGCGTTGAAGAATCTGCTCGGGAAGAACCGCTGAACGTGGCCCATGGTCCCAGCGTAGTCGTACTGCAGAATGGAATCGGTGCCGTGGTCCGTCGAGCGCTTCCTGATCTCCTCAGCTATCTCATCGAGCGCCTCATCCCAAGAAATGCGTCTGAACTTCCCTTCCCCTTTCTTCCCCGTCCTCTTCATCGGGAAGAGAAGCCTCTGTTTCGAATACACGTAATGGCTGAGGTTCTGGCTCTTTGGGCAAAGGAATCCATCGGTGAAGGGATGCTTTGGATTCGCCTCAATCGAATGCAGTTTCCCGTTCCTCACCCGGGTCACGATGGAGCAGGTGTCGTAGCAGTCTCTTGGACAGGTGTTGTACAGGTACAAGTCTTGCCCTCCGGGGTGTGCCCGACCTACTCCGACAGCTCATAAGCGCCTACGGAGATTTAATAACTATCTGGCCATGAACGGCGAGGTGCGTGGAAGCCGTTCACACCAGCACGGTCTGAGCGCGTGCTTCTTTCACCCGATCCTGCCGCCCCAGACCTCAGCATGGAAAAGTTCCGACGATTCCTTCCTCCTTCTCGCACGGGGGCTTTCGACTGGATAGCCGACGGTCATGCATATCGTGACTTCGCGACCCTTCGGAATTCCGAGGAGGTCTCTTATCCTCTCGCCGTCGAAATCCCCGACCCAGCAAGTTCCGAGCCCGAGCTCGACTGCCCTCAGCGAGAGATGATCAAGAGCGATCGTCATGTCCACCGTCGAATAGGAGACCTCGGGCTGAGCCACGCCGACGATGTAGGCCGAACACTCTGCGACGAAACGCTGCCCCGCGGATGCACTCGCGAGCTTCTCCTTCATAGCATCGTCCTGGACCACGACCATGGTCCAGGCTTGGTGGTTGTCAGATGACGGTGCCAGCCTCGCCGCCTCCAACAGCTGCTCCAGAACCTCGCGCGGGATTGGTTTGTGCTCGTACTTCCTTATGCTGCGCCGCGTCCGAATCGCCTCGTCCACCTGCATGCTACCTCACGACCTCGCCAATGACCCGGTACTCGCCCCAATAGAGCATCATGTCGGCAGTCTTGTAATCCTTGTCCTTCCTGGCGGCCACTATCTCACCGACGAACCATGTGTGGTCACCCGACTCGATTTCCTTCACCTTCACACACTCGATGTTGACGGGGCACTCTGCGATGAGAGGGGCCGATATCTTCTGTGCCTTCTCGCGTGTCAGCCCGGACGCCTCGAATTTGTCCAACTTCCTGCCGGATTTGGTGCCGCATATCTCGGTCTGCCGGAGAAGAGTCTTGTCGGGTATGTTCACTGCGAAGTCCCTGCTCTCCTTCAGGAGACCGTAGCTGAAACGCTTCGGCGCAACTCCCAGACCCAGGTAGGGGGGATTGAACGAGAACACATGGCACATTGCCAATGTGATTATGTTGTCCTTCCGGCCGCCGACCGTCGCCAGCACGACAGGGAAGCCGGAGAAGCAGTCCTGTGCGTCGTCAGCGGAAATCTCTCGCTTCGTGATATCACCCTGACATCGGGAGCGGTTGACGGAATGACCGTCGGTCACTCCCCGAGAATTCTCTTGTACTCGTCCGCGCTCATCAGTGAGGACAGCTCGGACTGGTTGTTCATCTCGATGAGGGCGATCCATCCCTGACCATAGGGGTCCTTGTTCAGCAGTTCTGGCGAGTCCACGAGCTTTCCGTTGCTCTCTTTGACGACCCCGGAAACTGGAGAGAACACCTCAGAGACCGTCTTGACTGATTCGACATTGCCCAGCACCTCTCCGGCCTTGACTTCCTTCCCGGCCGCGGGGAGCTCGACGAAGACTATCTCAGTCAGCTCCGTCTGGGCATGGTCGGTTATCCCGACTCTTGCCAGGTCGCCCTCCTGCTTCACCCATTCGTGGTCCTTTGTGTACCTCAAATCTGGAACGATGACGGACATCCCTGGGCCCTCCCACCTTTCGGCTCGGATGCCGTTTTCCGAATTTATAACTTCGCCCTCTGGATGTGTCCGAGTCCTGACGTCTTCAATCAGAGCGGCGAATCCGTCTTGAACGGTTCGATAGCAATCATTATTTACGGTCAACTTGATGCTCGCGAGAAGGTGATTATTCTGGCAGACCAGCAGTCGATGAGGTTCCTCGAGCAGCTGACGAACAGCTTCGGCCCCTCGGGTTTCGAGAGGGAGCCAGCCAAGATCGTGAAGGACTATGTGACGAAATACTGCGACTATGTCGCCGCTGACAAGCTTGGCTCGGTGATGTTCACCAAGAAGGGCACGGCAGAAAGCCCGGTTGTGCTGATTCCGGGGCATGTTGATGAGGTCGGATTCATCGTCTCGTCGATCAACAAGCTCGGCTTCCTGACCTTCAATCCGCTCGGCGGATGGTTCGACCAGGTGCTCCTTGGCCAAAGGGTACTGGTGCGCACGGGCAAAGGCATGGTGCCCGGAATCATAGCCGCGAAACCGCCGCACTTGCTGCCGGCGGAGGAGAGGTCGAAAGTGGTTGTCAAAGAGAAGATGTTCATAGACATTGGCGCCTCAAACGAGGACGAGGCGAAGGCCCTGGGGATACGGGTTGGGAACGCGGTCACCCCGGACTCTGGCTTTTCCACGATCAAGAAGGCCGTCTACAAGGACGGCAAGAGAAAGGGATCGGACGAGATTGCGATAGGAAAGGCGTTCGACGACAGAATCGGCGCTTGGACAGCCGCGGAGGCGGTTCGAATGCTCTCGGAGAAACGGATCAAGCACCCGAACACGGTCGTTGGCGCGGCCACCACCCAGGAAGAGGTCGGGCTCAGGGGAGCTCGCACGACCGCGTATGTCTCGAAGCCAGACGTCTGCCTCACACTCGAGGTGGACATCGCAGGTGATGTGCCAGGCATAGAACCCAACGAGGCCCCATCGAAGATGGGCTCGGGACCGACGATTACGACTTGGGACACTTCGATGATCCCGAATCAGCAGCTTGTGGAGCTTGTCATTAAGACCGCTGAGTCAGCGAAGATACCTTACCAGCTCTCTCAGACCAAGGGAGGGACCGACGCGGGCGTGATCCACATGGCGAATGCCGGCTGTCCGAGCGTGGTCATCGGTGTCCCCACCAGACATATTCACAGCCATGTCGGCTTGCTAAGCATGAGGGATGCAGACGATTGTGTTCGGCTCATCGTCGAGGTGGTCAAGCGCCTCGACAGGAAGACCGTGGCTGGTCTAACGGAACTTTGAACGGTGGGCGCGAATGTCCTACGGTCTCGCACCAGCGACAACGAAGGCCTTGGTGGAGGCGGAGGCCGACATCGCGCGGCATGGGGTCGTAATAATCAGGACTCTCGAAACTGAGCTCGCCCCGTCCATAATGGCCGCTGCGAGGGATTCCCTTGAGGGCTCGCCCAAGAAACTGGCGGAGATGAAAGACGACGAGCTGGACGAGCTCATAAGAGCCATTCGAAAGTCCGCTGCCAGATCGACCCGCGAGCTGTCTCGGCTCTACACGAGGCTCATTGCGAAGCTGGGCAACCTGGACATCTTGGACCTTGAGAAGGACCTAGAAGGCATTGACCAGCTTTTCAAATGGCAGAGGATCAACAATGCGACCGAACCCGTCTCCGCCATTCTGGAGGAACGCGGTTTCTCGCCGATTGAGTTGGCCGGCCCCGAGGATGTGGCTGACAACCTGAAGGTCGAGCTGGAGGACAAGTGGCGCTCGGCATTCTCCAGGTTCGAGGAGGCCGTCCATCGGGCGGCTGAGGAGCTCAAGGAGCAGGAGCCATCAAAACCGCCGCGCAGGAAGAAGACGGGCGAGAAGAGGAAGTGAGCAGCTGGCGGTGCTGTCAGATTCGGACATAGTCGGCCTCATTAAGAAGGGCGTGCTGAAGATAGAGGGGTTCGATGAGAGGAACCTCACGCCCAATGGCTACGATGTCACCATCGAGGAGATCTGGTTGCCAACGACCGATACCAGATTCCGAGAGGGGATGGTCTCCATACCATCGGCGTCGTGGTTCGTGATAGGGACGAGGGAATACCTCGTCCTCCCGTCAGACCTGGTCGGCCAGATATGGATCAGGACGTCATGGGCAAGGAAAGGGATATTGTCCTCTTTTGGCAGAATCGATGCCGGGTTCAACGGGAATCTGACCTTTTCAGCGTTCAACGCGTCCCCGCGACAGGTGGACATCCCGATTGGCGAGACGTTCGCGCAGGTGGTGTTTGAGGAGATGAGGTCTCTGCCCGAGAAATGCTACAAAGAACGGTCGGGCAACTACCAGGGGCAACGAGGAATAACGCTCGAACCTCGCGAGGTCACAGGAACTGCAGCTCTAGAGCGTAGAAGTTCATTGTAGGCGAGTAGCTCTTCACGCGCCTCCTTGCGGTCTCCTTCATCACGCGTCCTTCAGCTCTTGCGGCATCTGCGATCTCGTCAAGGCGCTTGCCGAGCTCGTGTTCCTCCATTATCTCGTAGTAGTGGATCACGCCTCCTGGCTTCAGTGCGCCTATGGCCTCCCTAACGTAGCTCCTCGCGTCGTGCGGAAGATTCATGATTATGCGGTCAGCCTTCTCGAGTCTCAGGATTTCCGCCCGTGCGTCCCCTTGAATCGGGACGACAGTCGTCACTTTGTTCAGCGCGATGTTCTGCTTCATGTAGTTGACGGCTTCGGGATTCATGTCGATTGCGTACACGACCTTAGGCGACCGCGTCTTGGCAATCAGTATCGAGAACGGCCCAATCCCGGCGAACATGTCGATGACCGTCTCGCCGGCCTTGACCTCCTTCGCAACGATCTCCCTCTCAGTGGCAAGCCTGGGCGAGAAGAAGACCTTCGAAATGTCCATAACGAAAGTCATCCCGTACTCCTTGTGGACCGTCTCGGTAGTCTTCTCGCCCGCGACCACCTTGATGTCCCGTGTTCTGTACTGGTCCACTACGCCGAAGTCCGCACAGACCGTCTTGATCGACTTCTGTGTGGCGATTATCGCGGAGCCGATCTGTGAGGCGTACTTGGCCACCTCGTCAGCCATCTTCACGACCGCGATGCTTCCAAGAGTGTCGTAGGAGGACGGGAGGAGGGGTCTCAGCTCCTCCGGTATGTCGACGAGGACCCTGTAGTCGGTGACCTCCTCCTCCACCTCCTTGAAATCAGCGGTTTCGACAGGAAATCCCAGGTCAATCCTCTGCTTCACCGGAAGGTAGACGTTCTTCGCGTCAGAGCGTATTTGTAGGTCCTTCCGCAAGATGTCCTTCTCCATGAGCCTCCGTCGAACGGGCTCGGCCTTCTTCCTAGGGACAACCAAACAGATGGACTCCATCGGGTGGCAAATCGACATAATCGATAGATAACCCAATCGATGAAGGGAAGACTACTTTATTCGTGAGTCGATTCACGGCCGAATGACGGACGACAAGGGCAGGCTCGCGCTCGTCGGAATGGGCCTATACAACGAGGACGGCATCACCCTGCGAGGGATCAAGGAGCTCGAGGCCGCCGAATTCGTGTTCGCTGAGTCGTACACTTCGACCCTTCTGCCAGAGTCTGCCGAGCGCCTGGCCGCGAGGATTGGCAAGCCCATTGTCCAGCTGGGCAGGAAGGATGTCGAGGACGCCTCGGTCGTCCTCCAGAAAGCTGAGGCGGGCAGGGTCGTCCTCCTTGTCGCCGGAGATCCGATGACGGCAACGACCCATATCGACCTCAGGCTGAGGGCATCGCGGATGGGCATCCAAACCGTTGTGGTCAATGGCGTCTCCGCACTGACCGCTGTGCCCGGAGTGCTTGGCCTCCAGCAATACAAGTTCGGCAGGACGACCACAGTGCCGTTCCCAGCAGAGGGCTACTTGCCGACAAGTCCGTACGAGGTTATCAGGGACAACCTCGGCAGGGGGCTCCATACATTGGTGCTTCTGGACATAGATTCCGAGAACGCGAACTACATGACCGCCAATCAGGGCTTTCATCTGCTTCTGGATATGGAAAGACGCGTCGGAGGGAGGGCGCTTTCGGAGGAGTCCCTTGTTTGCGTCGTCGCCCGTGCTGGCCATCCAGACGTCGTGGCACGAGCAGGCGCACTTCGCAGAATCATGGCGGAGGATTTCGGACCTCCATTGCACACCGTCGTAGTCCCTGGCAAACTCCATTTCATGGAGGAGGAGGCACTGACCGCCTTCGCAGGGTTGGACGCCACAAGCACAGAACGCTGAGATCATTTATACTGGCAGGTTGACCTTCGAACGCACCCGTCCGGGGAAGAAATCCCTTTCCTCAGTACGTCGAAAGCTAGTTGCCGGACGGTTGTCTCACAGGCTTGATACACTGGAGGAATACCGATGACGGATCGTCTCAAGGGAAGGAAGATTGTCGTGACTGGCGGGGGTTCCGGGATAGGCCGCGCAGCCGCATACTGCTTCTGCAGGGAAGGAGCGCAAGTCGTGGTCGGTGACATCAATGTCCAGGGCGGAGAGGAGACCGTTCAGAAGATCAGGGACGGCGGAGGCGACGCCGAATTCGTCAAATGCGACGTCTCGAAGGCGCAGGAAGTGAAGGCCATGGTGGACAAGGCCGTGCAGACCTATGGCGGGCTCAACTGTGCCTTCAACAACGCAGGGATTGAGGGCGTCCAGGCTCCGACAGCGGAGTACTCAGAGGAGGTCTGGGATCGTGCAATTCACGTCAACCTGATAGGGGTCTACCTGTGCATGAGGTACGAGATCCCCGAGATGCTCAGGTCCGGAGGGGGATCGATAGTGAACATGTCCTCCATATTGGGCCTGGTGGGATTTCCGGGCGCTTCCGCCTACGTCGCCGCAAAGCATGGCGTGGTCGGTCTCACGAAGACCGCGGCGATCGAGTACGCCACGAAGGGGATCCGCGTGAACGCCGTATGTCCAGGATTCATACTCACGCCGATGCTCGAGCGCGGAGGAATCACGACAAGACCGGAAATGGCGAAGTTCGTGACCGACCTGCACCCGATGAAGAGGCTTGGGAAGCCCGAGGAGGTTGCGGAATCGGTCATTTGGCTGTTCACGGAGGCCGCGTCGTTCGTGACGGGCACGACCCTTCTTATCGACGGCGGGTACGTCTCCCAGTAATGGGCTGCTAGGCTGGCTCGATGGACTCCTTCACGAATATCTCCTTGCCGTGGAGCCTCGCGATGAACTTCTCGGCAGGAAGCTGTTCCGGCACGAGGAGCCCTCTATCCTTGACGTCTCCCTCGATCAGCATCTCCGCCGCGACGGCTCCGCCTGAACCGACGAGATAACCAGTGGCATTGGTTCTACACAGCTCGTAGGCCCTCTCATGCGACATCGTCATCCAGACCTTGACCTTTGTGCGTCTGCCATCCTTCAGCCCGATAACCTCTACGACGACCCCCGCATATCCCTTCACCTTCCCGGCCATGTCCACGGGTCTGGGCATCAGCGCCACGACTAGGTCGATTGGCCTGATCTGGACCCCTCTGACGTCGACCGGCTTCAGGCCGCTCAGTCCGAGCCGTCTGAGCGTGTTTGCAGCCGCGGCGAAGTTGTCGTCAATCGCGATCTTGAAATCTGCATGCCTGATCCCTTTGATGAAGGCGGGGATCATGTAGGTCTCCTCGTGAGTGGTATTGTACACTGGAAGGGGCCCTATCGGTTCCGGGAACTCGTACATCTCCCTCTTGTGCAACGGTGGCAGGAACGAGTGCTTGCCGTCTCTGAAGACGAGCGCCGGTGTCGTCGCTTCTTCGACCATGTCAACTGGAGACCAGAGAGAGAAGAAATCGTACCCCTCCGCAGAGCCGCTGTCTCCGTCCCTCACATAGGCCTCTTCGGCCGAGTCCAGAATGTTGGCTCCGTGTCTGGCGAACACGTCGGACATCCCTGGGTCCTCTCCCGCGCCGGTGATGGCCCTGATACCGCTTGAGCCGCAGAGGGCATGGAACTGCTTGAACTCCTCCATGTTGTCCGCGGTCAGCGAGAAGTCCACGTAGTCCACGCCAGCGTCGCATGCCGCTCTGAACACGCGCCGATGCAGCTCCCAAGGCACGGAGCTGATGACAAGGTCCTTGCCGCGAAGCAGCTTCTTGAGGCTGCGCGGATCGGAAGCATCAGCTGTGACGACAGAGAGCTTCCCGCTCCCTGAACGCTTCATCATCGCCTTCGCGGGGTCGGTCCTTGAATCCGCGAGGACGACCTCCCCAACCCGGGAGTTCTTGGTCAACAACTCCGCACACACAAGTCCAGTTATTCCGCATCCTAGCTGAACGATCTTCGTCCTTTCGCCCTCATGTGCTACACCTACTAACCGTGAGCCGCCTATTAGCCGTTTTGCCGAGGGGTACATAAACCGCATTTTAATACAACTGCGGAAATAAATTCAGGAGCGGCGGACGAAGGGCAGGTCCTTCCCGCTCTTGCACAGGACCAGGCTTAGACGGACCCGCTGTCCAAGCGACGGGTCGGCATATGACCCCCAGAGAAGCCGCGCAGACGTCATCCGCATCTCGAGCTCCTTGAGGATGCTATCAGCCTCCTTGTCCCATGGATCTGCCGAGCAATACACTGCGACCACAGCATCCGCCTCAGCAGGATCATAGTCGAACCAGGGGGAACTCATCGCCTCCTCGACCACTCTTCTCACTCGATCGTCTCCTCCAGCAAGGCCCAGCCCGAATCTCGCGTACGGGCAGCCGTCAACCGCCTGCTTGAATGCATGGACGTCCGACCGCCCCATGATCGAACACAGGTCCTTGACGGGGCGCATCATGATGCCGTTCAGAAGACTGAACGCCCGGGACAGCTGGAGGTTCGGGGCCAAGGAAGATAGCTTGTCGTTGTCAAAGACGAGGCAGAGATCCGAATTCTTCAGGATCGGGCCCATGGACCGGTCGGCCATCTCCCTCCTCCTGAGGCTCTCCGCCGAGAACGGAAAGGTCACGAGCGACACACACACAACGCCCTTCGCCCTCGCAACAAGGGAGAAGACCTTCGACCCCAAGCTGCCTGTCATTCCGCCGAGGCCGGACATCATGAAGGCGGCGTCGGTATTGTTGAACAGGTCAAGCAGTTCGTGTCCCGCAATAGAAGGCAGGAGCTTCATGATCGTCGACTCTGCGCCGGCCAGGCTCGCCAACCTGTCCAGGCTCATGCCGAATTTCCTGTCCGCGTGCGACCGCGCGAGATCGGCATCAGAAGTCGAGAAGGCCACTGTTGGCAGCGAAGAGCCCTCGATGATGCTGCATCCGGCGCTCCCGATGCCGAATAACTTAGCCCTTATGTGCTGGTCTGTACCTGAGAATCTGAACCTTGAGCTAGGCATCCCGCTCAGGGATGCCGCTGCGGCAACATTAACCTTTCACGAGGGCGTCTCCGGACGCCAGAGAGCCCTTGGGGCCAGACTTAAGTAACAAGAATGATATCAGCCGAAATGGGCCATCTGGTACGTGTACGTGTAGCCAGCCGAAGTGAAACTCCTAGAGTCAATGGGTGCAGTTGGGATGAACGACCTACAGACGGGATTCCTTATCACGATGGCAGTCGTCATCGCGGTCGCTGCGCTCATTATCATCCTGTTCAACCGGCTTAGGCAGCCGCTCATTCTGGGATATCTGGTCGCGGGGATGGTCGTCGGGCCTCTAGTGATCTCAGTCGAGTACTCGGTCAGCTCTGAGACGGGCGACTTCGTGATAACCGCCCAGCCAGTAGTTGACATGCTGGCGAGGCTAGGGATCGTCCTCATCACCTTCTCCATCGGGCTCGAGTTCAGCCTGAAGCAGCTGAGGAGGATCGGAATCACCGTGATCACCGCTGCCGCCCTCGAGATCATGATCATGATCGGGATCGGATTCCAACTCGGGCTCGCCCTTGGATGGACGAAGCTCGAGTCGACTCTTCTCGGCGCGATGTTGTCAGTTGCCTCGACCATGATCATAGTCAGATCCCTTCGCGAGAGCGGAGGGCTGGATAACGAGAAGGCTAAACTCATCGTCGGTCTGTTGATCGTCGAGGACTTCGCGGCCGTCCTCATCCTCGCCGGGGTATCCGGAATCGTCTCTTCAGGGGAGATCTCAACCCAGGAGCTGGGGGAACTCGTCTTCAAGATGGGCATCTTCGTGGCCTCAGCGATAGTATTCGGCCTCGCAATCGTCCCACGGCTCGTCGACTACATAGGCCGACAGCGCTCGAGCGAACTGCTCGTGATCACGGTGCTCGGCCTGTGCTTCTCGATGGCGGTGTTCGCGCGCTGGATCGGCATTTCCGAGGCGATTGGTGCGTTCGTGATGGGCATCATCGTCTCGGAGTCTAGGTATGTGGGGGACGTGGTCAGAAGGGTCGAACCCATCCGAGATCTTTTCGGAGCCATATTCTTCATCACCGTCGGCATGCTCGTCGACCCGAAGCTTTTCACGGACGTCCAGTTCCTGATCCCCGCAATCGTCATAGTGGTCGTCTTCATCCTTGCGAAGATGTTCTCATGCACCCTCTCCACCTTCGTGTGCGGCTTTGGCGCTAGGAATTCGTTCCAGGCAGGGCTGAGCATGATCGCCATCGGGGAGTTTTCCCTGATGATCGCAGCGGTGGCGGTCGGGGCAAGCTCGATCCGGGATGGGCCCCACGGGGACTACATTTATCCGACGATAGTCATCGTCACTACTGTCACCGCTCTGGTCGTTCCTTACACAGTGAGATACACAGACAAGGCGACGAGAGCCCTGGAGGGCAGAGTCCCAAGATCGATCCTGTACCTCGCATCGTATCTCAACCTCGTGGTCAGGAACATGAGGAGGCGATCGCAATCGTCCGTGCGGATATCGAACGAGATGATGAACAGTATTTCTAGGCTGTTCCTTTACATAGTAACCGTGATGGTTACGATCCTTGTCTCCCTCAGCTTGACACGGAACGCCGACCGCTATTCAGGCGTCATCGGGGGGAATCCAGACGTCCTTCTGGTAATGACGCTCGCTGGTGCAATCGTCGTTGTCATATTCGCGATGTACGGGATCTGGAGTCGGACGACGCGACTCATCCACGCGTCGACGAGCGAGGCAATGCTGGGGACGAAGTCCGCGGAGAACATAGGCTACGAGGCGACCGCGAACTCCCTCAAGTGGGCGTTCCTGGCTTTCTACGTGGTCGTTGGGTTCATAGTCGTCTCGCCCCTCATCCACTCCATCGTGCAGCAGAGCTTCCAGTTCGCCATCGTCGTGGTAGTGATAATCGGCGTTGCCGTGGCATCGCTATGGAGTTCCCTCAAGACGATTGACAGGAAGCTGGAGGAAGTCTTCGAGCGCCGGACCGCCGCGCCTTATGGCGATTCCTCGAGGGACCTCGCGGAGATCGAGGACATAATCACGGCGATGGAGCGTGGGAAGCATTGAGGATAGTCCACATATCCGACACGCACCTGGGATTCAGCGCTTACTCGAGGATTGAACCGCGCGAAGGCATCAACCAACGAGAGCAGGACGTCTACGATGCGTTCCAGCAGGCGATCGACAGGATCATAGCATTGAAGCCGGACGTCGTCCTGCACGCCGGTGACCTCTTCGACAACGTGAGGCCACAGAACAGGGCGATAGACTTCGCCCTTAGGCAACTACTGAGACTCTCAGAGGAGGGCATCGAGACTGTCCTCATCTCGGGGAACCACTCGACCCCCCGCCTCAGGGAGACCGGCAACATATTCCGGATATTCGAGCACCTCAGCCACATCCACCCGACCCACAGACCTGGGCATGAGAAGTTGGTGTTGGGCGACATCACAATTCACGCCGTGCCGCACGCGGCCAGCCCGCCCCTCGCCCAAACGGTTGGTGCCCTCAGACCCTCGAGAGAGACCGGGAAGAACATCCTGCTTCTTCACGCAGGCATCCTTGGGTCGGACACGTACAGAATGGACGAGTTCAATGAGCAGACAATCCCCATCGATGCGCTCTCCGATGACTGGGACTATGTCGCCCTCGGGCATTTCCACGAGCACAAACGGGTTCGCGAAGGGGCCTATTACTCCGGCTCGACCGAGCGGCTGGGATTCGGCGAAATCGGCCAGTGCAAGGGATTCGTGGAAGTAGAGCTCGACAGATTCAAGGTGACCTTCCACGAACTCAAGATCAGGGAGATGGTCGACCTTCCGGAAATCGACGCGTCGGGAATGGCATCCTCGGAAATCCTCAGGGAGGCGAGAGCGGCCATCAGCTCCGGTGGAATCGACGAAAAGATTGTGAGGCTGGTAGTATCCAAGGTCTCCTCAGATGCCTATCGGTCCCTCGATTCATCGGCGATAAGGAGACTGGGCTCGGGCGCCCTCCATTTCGAGCTCAGGATAGACCCGGCGGACGCCGACAAGGCCTCGGCTTCCCCCTCCACCATGCAGATCGGTCTCTTGGCCGACGAGTTCCGTAGATACATCTCTTCTCGCGACATGCCAGAAGCTAGGAAGAACCGGCTGATGGAGCTTGGGACCCCTTACCTCGAGAGGGTGCAGGAATGAGAATCTCATACCTGGAGCTGAGGAACTATCGCAGGTTCAGACAACTGCGGCTCCAGTTCCCAGACGGGATAGTCGGCATACTTGGATTGAACGGTGCGGGGAAGACGACAATCATAGAGGCCATCGCATGGACCCTCTTCGGTAATGTCGACGAGGTCGTGCGCACTTCGCGTGAGGGCGTGCGGAGGGTCGGGGCATCCCCGTCCGAGCCTTGCGCTGCCATCCTCGAGTTCGAGCTGGGGGGTGTCGAGTACAGGATTGAGAGGGAGATGAGCGGGAGGAGCCTCCACATGCGCGCATCGCTGAGGACCAAGGAGAAGTCTCTCGCCGACGGGGACCGACCAGTCAGGAGCATGGTCGAGAGACTTCTCGGCATGGACAACAAGTCGTTCTTCACGTCGGTCTTTGCCCGCCAAAAGGAGCTGAATGCGCTCCAGAACGTCGCCGCCGGTGAGAGGAAGAAGGTCATTCTCAGGATGCTAAGGATCGACTCGATCGATGTCGTTCTAGCAGCCATACGAGCCGACAAGAACTCGGCCCATGCCAGAATCGAGGGATTGGAGAATGCCCTCCTCACCGAGGACGGCAGGGAGAAGTCGAACGTCCTGACCGAGCGGATTCCTGACCTGCGAAGGGCGTTCGAGACGAACACGGAGGAGCTGGCCCGCACGGAAGGCGAGGAGAGGAAGATCGCGCATAGCGTCGAAGAAGTCCGCGGACGAAGGGACTCGCTCAAGAAAGACGTCGATGCGTACAATTCCACTCAGGGGGACCTTCGCGCGAAGCAGTCATCCATCGAGGAGTTGACGCGATACCGAAATAGCATATCGGCCAGGATTCGGAATGACACACCAAGGCTCTCGAAGCTGCACGCTCTGTCCAAGGACGAGGAGACCTGGAAGAGCATCAGCGCAAAGAGGGAGGATCTCGAGAGGGAGAAAGCCCTTTCCGAGAAGGCAAGGCTGATGGCCGAAGGCACCAGCGAGGACGAGCGCGATCTCGACCGGAGGAAACACGAACTCTCGGCGCTTGCCGCCTCCGTCCGAGAGCTTGAAGGGGTGAAGGACGGGATCGAAGAGAACGAGGCGGCGAGGGCACAGTGCGAGGGAGAAGTCCAGAGACTCCTGGCAGAGAGCGGAAGAGCCAAGGCGAGGGCGCAGGAGCGAGCAGAGGCTTCAGAAAGGGAGCACAAGAAGCTCAAGGAGATAGAGGCAGCGGGTCCCGCGGGGAGCTGCCCTACCTGCGAACAAACGCTCGAGGACGCCTATGACCTCCTCGTCAGGAAGCTCACGGGGGAATCCGAGACCGCGGGACGCGAGGCGGAGGAGGCAAGAAAGGCCGCAGCCAGCCTCGAGGCTGAGATGAAAGGGCTCGTCAGCAAGGTTGAGGCGCTCAAGAAGAAGCGAGTCAGGCTCGACCAGGAGAGGACCAAACTGGACACGGCTCGGGCGACGATGAGCGCGAGGGAGACGGAGGTTTCTAGCCTGCAGGCCCGGCTCAACAAGAAACGGAAGGATCTTGCAGCGCTAGGCGAGATCAAGTTCCAGCCAGAGGAGTACCGGAGGATTCTCGCGGAACACGAGAGGCTAAGATGCGCCCACGACGAGTACCTCGGCCTGAAGAACCTGGAGGCGCAGATCGGGTATCTCAAGCGCGAGCTAGACGAGGTCGGGGCAAAGATCGTCAAGGCTTCGGGCGACGAGGCGAAGTACCGGGACCTGCTGGCAGTCCTTGAACCGAAGAAGAACGAATACGATTCGACCGTATCCGAGCTTGACGCGAAAAACGCCAGCCTCGTGGCTACGAAGGACAGGGCGAGGCAGATCGCGAGCGCGAAAGAGCGCGCGCACGCAGAGCTGGACAGAGCCACCAAGGAACTTGCGGACGTCGAGAGGATCAAGAAGACCATCGAACTCGACAGGAAGATGGAGGAGGACCTCGCCCTGCTCGAGGACGTCGTGGTCAACTTCAGGATCGACCTCATCGGGAGGATCGCCCCCGCGCTCGAGGCCCTGACGTCGAAGGGAATGGAATCGATGACCGACGGCAGGTACTCGAGGGTCACTCTGGACGAGAACTACGAAATGCAGATCGACGACAACGGCACGATGTACCCGGTCAGCAGGTTCTCGGGCGGGGAGTCCGATCTCGCGAACCTCTGTCTCAGGCTGGCGATATCTGGCATAATCGCCGACAGGACCGGGGCGAACCCGGTCAACCTGCTCATTCTGGACGAGATCTTCGGCTCCCTGGACCCGTCCCGCAAGAGGAGCGTGATGGCCGCTCTCACGCGCTTGTCCGCGCAGTTCAGGCAGGTCTTCCTGATCACGCACATCGAGGACGTGAAGGACCTCATGAACCACGTTATCAATGTGACAGAACTGGAGGACGGAACCAGCAGCGCAGAGCTCCTGAGCTGACGGCTAGGTGAATCCTCCGAGCGTCATCTGGTCCTGGATGTCGACCGCCTTCTGCTCGTGCGGGATCTCCAGCAGATCCATCATCTGGAAAGCGTTCTTGACCGCCTTTGCCCGACCGTGGTTGTTGAAATAGATACGCGCCCGCTCCGAGTTGTCGATGAGCTCTCGGAGCCGGGGTTTCCAGGCCTCTAGCTGGTCCTGATTATAGAGGTAATCGTACCTGTTGATCCTGTAGTCGTCCTCGCCCTCATCCTTGAACCAGATATCGTAGTTCCGCCCGTGGAATCGGGCGTACGCGTGCTTCGCAGTAAGCGATCTGGTGGCCGGAAAGCCAGGGCCGTCGACAATCGCATTGGCCACCCTGAACTCCTGAAGGATTTCCAAGGCGTCCGGTGCCAGCTCGTTCCCGCGTTCGTTCAACCAAGTGCGATGCCTGAACTCGACAGCGTAGTCGTAGACGTCCGTGCCAAGCATGCCGAAGAGCGCCCTCAGCTTCGCGAGGCTGTCCTTCCCCTCACGTCTGAAGTACGGCGTCAGTTGGACAAGCACGGCGCCGAGGAGGCCCGCCTCGGCCAGCGGCTTCACGCAGATCCCTTCGAAGCTCGATGCCTGCTCCGCGGCCTTCTCGCCGTCCGCCTTCAGGATGGACTCGTGTGTGACCACCTGAGGTAGCTTCACCGAGAACTCAAATCCGGGCCTCTGCCTGCCCCTCTCGATCCATGATCGCACCATGAACTCATTGGGCACCCTGTAGAATGTTGAGTTTATCTCCACCGTAGGGAAGAACCGTGCGTAATACGATAGCCACTCCCCCTTCTTCTTTGCGAGTTCGGCGGGATAGAACCGGCCTACCCAGTCGTCATAGGACCACCCGGAACAGCCGATGAGAGCGGCCATCGGACGGTTCTATATCTTGTGCATATAAAAAGGATTCTTAGACATGCACGAACTACCGCCAGCGGGGCACTCAGACAGGGGCCTTGCGGCCGATCCTGATCTCCGCCTCCCTCCCGAAGGGTAGGCCCCTAAGGGACTGAGAGTAGCGATTCAGGATGCTCAAGGAGACCTCGCTGATCCATTGATCCTTCTCCGGATGCGGCCGGTCCGATTGAGACCAGAGACCATCACGCATGCGCTTGCTTATCAACCATGCGATCGGCTTCTCCAGCCTTGGGTCATCAGCGCCATAGCCCATCCAGGTCAAGATATCGAGGGCGCACAGGCCGCTTCCGAAGTACGTGGGGTACTTCAGCTTCGTCCAGTTCTCGTCCGACCTGTAGAAGGAGCTGTAGTGATTCCGCATGAAGAACCTGTCCAGGAAGTACTCGGCCCCCTGTTTCACCTCTGGCAAGAGCGAGAGCTCGAAGGATTGTGCGAATCCTCTGACGACCATCATGGTCGTCCAGATGCAGCTTGGCGCGCCGTAGTAGTCGGAAGGAGCGTAGTTCTTCATTCCGAGTTTCCGGACCTGGTTCATGAAGCTCGGCATGCTCATGCTATTGTACGGCGCGAAGTACCGCAGGTCCTGCAGGTATGGAATCAGCCAACCTCCGTCTGGTCGGTGCATCTTCAAAAGCCAACTGACCAGCTTCCTAACTCTGCTGTCCTTCCCCATGCCGAACTTGAGGAGCATACGCAGAGCGTACCCGTTGTAGTGCGTGTCCGGGAAGTACGCAGACGCAGGTCCTGGGATGAACCCGTCCTCTGTCTGCCAACTGAGGATCTTCTCCAGGGAGTTACGGACGTAACCCTCATCGATCCCCGTCCTGTACTCCGCGAGCTCATAGAGATTGCGCAGCATCGTAATGTAGGTCCATCCGACAGGCGGCCCTGAGCCTCTGGCCTCCGCCAGACGCCGTTCCCTGGAAATGGGCCAAGTGCCGTCCTCATTCATTGTCTCGAGAAGCTTCTTCCGGCGAGGGAAATTCCTGCAGTCCTCCAACGTCTGCTCGACTAGCCGTTCCTTCTCGTCCCTCCCAAGGACATCCGTGAGCAAATAGAACCTCACGGGGGCGATCGAGATCTGTAGCAGTCTGCGTGAAGACTCCTCTACGATGCCCCTGATTTCCGAGTCCCGCAAGAGTTCCCCCCCGAGGTGCGGCGACAAAGGCGTACACGGAAATCATCTTTTTGTACGCAAATCGGAGACCGATGACACCATTTCGGAACATGCCGGTCAGCGCGCTTCCGCTGGAAAGAGTTATATCGGTGATGCACGCTAATTCAGGGAGCCTGGACGAATATGCTGCCGAGATACATGAAGCAGTGTTCCGACACCAGGCTACAGTGCGTCGAATGGGTCCCTCTGCGAACATCGGTGGATAACCGAAAAGTGTACAGGGGACAACGCGATGCACAACAAACCCCCAGGAGGGTCAGAGCGGCGAGAGTGCGTCTGCATACTATGAACCGCGCTGTTACACCTGGGGGACACCTCTCAGCGGCTTCTTCTCGCGCAGACGATTCTCCGCAGCCATGACTCGGCCTCTTCGAAGTGAGTGAACGCCCGCTCTTGAGCCTTGAATTGCTTCGTGTGGTGTACCCTCCTCACTCTTCCGCCATCACCAGCGCTCAGGTGATGGAGCAGCTCGTGGTACATCACAAACTCGAGAACATAACGCGGGATTGACTCCGAATCGAGGATCCTGTTCGCGGCCAACAATCTCAAAGGTTCGAAGTAGAAGCCGAGCCTTCTCCGCGGGGACTCGGAAACCCACGCCAGGATGGGCTCTGGCGCCCTGCCGGAGAAATAGCGGGAGTTCACGTAGTTGAAAACGATCTTCAGGTTTCTTGAACCGCCGTCCGCCTCGAACGAGAGTCTCCTAGCGCGGCTCAGATAGGTCTCCTTCACTGACGCCCAGAAGGCGCGAGAGTTCGCGTATGCAAGGTATGGTGCACCGACATCGGCGGCACAAGTCATGTGCTGAGCTCGGCAGAGCAGATATCCTGATAGCGATTCGATGATCTCTTGCGGCGCGCCCTCAAGATAGTCGCTTATCCGAAAGGACAGCTCTCCACCGTTGTGCGTCCATGTATGCCTAAGCTCGGAGAAGGGATAGAACTCCGCCCGGACACGCCCGAGTCCGAGCCGCGCGGCGGCGCCTTTGAAGGCCGTGTCTAGGTCCACGCCATGATTATGGCCGAATCCCTTTTATAATCTTAGTCGGTGTGGCGTCTCGACGAAGCAAGGTGCACCCACATGAATCATGAAGGCGACACCCATCCACAGAGGCAGTACCCGAAGCTCCCCCTGGTGGGCGTGGGCGCGGTCGTGATCAAGGACGGGAAGATCCTTCTCGTGAAGAGGGCTTTGCCTCCAGGCGAGGGGAAGTGGAGTTTCCCGGGAGGCCTGGTCGAGCTGGGCGAGCGGCTATCCGAGGCATGCGCAAGGGAGGCGGAGGAGGAGACCGGGCTCAAGGTGGAAGTCCTCGAGCTGATCAATGTCTTCGACATGATAGAACGAGATGAGTCCGGAAGGGTGAGGTACCATTATGTCCTCGTGGAATTCCTCGCAAAACAGACCGGGGGCAACGAGAGGCCGAACCCAGAGGTCACGGATCTGAAATGGGTGACGCACGAGGAGTCGAATGGGATGGACATGACGCGCACCGCGCGACGTGCGCTGAACGAGCTCTTCGGTGGGATGCAGCTCTAGTCCAGCCCTCGGACGGGAGTTCTCTGGGCCCCTGGGCCGGTCGGATAGCTCGACTTCGAAGCTCTGGCCGTCTTGAGGACCAGGACTGGAACCTCGACCGAACGAATGATCCGATCGTAAACCTCTCCGAAGAGCGTCCTCTCCAGGGCGGATTGCGGACCCGCGGCCATCACGAGTATGTCCGAATGCCGCGCCTGCTCGAGAACGGAGTTGACCAGCGACTTTGAGTGCAGATACCTGACCTCGTTCTGCACCTTCACATGGTCGGCCATCTTGGCCAATCTCTCCGCATTCCCCTTCACCAGCGCGAGTTGGCTCTCATCCGTGATGACCGACAGGATTTCGATCTTCGCGTTGAATTCCTTGGCGATGGGCAGGGCGAGCAATAGCGCCTTCCTCGTCTCGAAGTAGCCGCCGGACACGAGAAGTATGTTCTCAATGTTCCTGCTGAGCCTCTGGGTCTTGATGATGACGACGTCACATGGCGCCTCCCTGACGACCCGGTCCAGGTTGCGGCCAAGTATGGTCCTGCCCCTGCGGCGGGTGCCCTTCCATCCCAGCACGAGGAGGTTCGCCACCTCGTGCTTCGTCTGGTCCAGGATCGAGCCCGCAACGTCGTATGAGACCGACACGACAGGCCGGACGGCGACGGTGGAAGGCGTCACCTTGATGGCTTTCCTAAGGGCAGCGGACACTTCTTCGACATACCCTTTGCTTATCGCCTCAAGCGGCATCGCCCTCGGGACCTCCACGATCTTGTTCACCGTGAGTTCTCCCTTGAAGTACCGGGCGAGAATTCCGGCAGTCTGGACGAGCCTCAGATTGCCCAGGTCCTCCAGGGCCAAGAAGACCCTGTACCGTTCGATCTGCTCCCTTGTCAGGGGCTTCTGCGGGACTCTCCTCTGTTCGACGATGGATTCGTACTCCTCGGATGGCTTTGCGAACAGAGACGCTACGAGTCCTATGATGATCCAGGTCCCCGCAACGTACCATGCCTCAGGGATCAGCCACCAAAGCGATATGGCGAGGGCGCTCTTGGTGATGACACCAATCACCGGGAAGAGGGGGAAGAGAGGCGTCCTGAAGCCAATGTCGATTCGCGTGAGCCTTGGGATGAGCTTGATCGACGCAAGGTTAGCTATCGTGAACAGGAGGAGAAAAACGACGGATGTGGAGGCGACGACGACCTCCAGCGGAAAGAAGACGGCCATCACGAACATGATGGCGCCGGTGATGAGAATGGCATTGTGTGGAATCCGTCTAACAGCATGGATTCGGCCAAAAACGCTGGGGAGAGACCCATCTCGTCCCATGGCAAAGCTGACCCTAGAAGACGAGAAGACGGTTGCGTTCAAGGCTGCCATTGCCGAGAGCACTCCGCCGAGTATTATGAGAGGGGCGCCAACGATCGGTATGACTTCAGTGGAGGTGAAGAAAACGGCATTCTCCCCTTGTTTCCCCACGGTATCAACAGAGAAATTCATAAGGCAGGCCAGGACCACCAACACGTATAGAAAAACCGCGATGACGACGGAGGTGAATATTGCGCGCGGGATGTTCTTCTTGGGGTTCTTGACCTCCTCCCCACATTGCACGATGATCTCATACCCTTCGAACATCAGGATTGTGAAGGCCATGGTCATGAACACGTTACCCAGCCCTTTCCCTTCCGGCAGGAAGGGTTGGAGGTTGTCAAACACTTCGATTCCCTTGGTGTCCAACGCGTAGATGACTACAAATGAGACGAAGAAGGCGATAATCAGGACTTGAATGAGCGTCATAGTGGTGCCTGTCCTTCCCGTGACTCCAACCCCCACGTAGTTTATCGCGAGGAAGAAGACGATGGCGCCGGCCGCGAATAGCTTCACCAGCAAATCGGCCGAGAGCCCGAACACGTCAATCTCGAAATTGGCAAGCAGGGCGACGGCTGCGTAGCCGAACCCCAGGGAGTAGAAGCTGCACGCGACGGTGTGGCCGAACCACGAGAGCCAGCCAGACATGAATGCTGAGGGGTGCGGAAGGGCCTTCTTGGCCCAGAGATACCCGCCCCCGGCTTCGGGAAAGGACGATCCCAGCTCGGCGTAGGTCGACGCGGTGAAGACCGTCACCACGCCGTTCAGAATGAAGACCAGGATGATGGCAGCCCCAATCTGATCCGTAATCACCCCGATGAGGACGAATATGCTCGTCCCGACCATCGCGCCGAGTCCGATCATCGTGACATCGAGAAGACCCAGGTCGCGCCTGAGGGTGACCGTCACCGGCTGGCGAGTAGGTGCGCTTGACATCTGGGTTCAAGGGATGAGCGTGTGTGGTTTAAGCCTTTGCGTAACGCTGCCCAAGTGCGCCAGTCGTGCTGGCGATATTTGGCGGGCTCCTACATCTCCTTCTCCAGGATGTCGACCCATTCCTGGTCCGCCATCTTCTCCTCGTCGTGCCAGGCGCCAGGGGCGTATGAATCCGACATGAAGTCCTGAAGCATCTTCTCGACACCACCTACGGCCTTCTGAGTGCCGTTCCAGCGCTCCAGCCTGCCCGTGTAGCGCTCCTCTATGTCCCGCAGGAGCATGGCCAGCCTTGTGAAGGTCTGCTTCTGGGGCCATCCTGTGTAGATCAGTGCCAGGTACGCGGACTCCCCCTTCTCTATCAGGACGTTCTTGTCGCCTATCTCGAGCTTCTTCAACCCAACCTCGCCCTTCTGGAAAGAGTCTCGTACAAACTCCTGGACCGCTGTGAACATCGCGCTCACGACGTCCTTGTCCAGGTTGGTGTTCTCCTCGCGCGTGACATGCGCGACCAGCCGTCCGTCGTTATGGATGAGGAATACGTTCTCGAGCGCGTGGGGCCTAGGCAACCGCATCGCGATGAAGTATCCCAGGACCCCCGCCGCCAACAGGACGAGCGGGAAGGAGTACGGCCATCCAATGATCTCGGCTATAGTCTTGGATACGCCGACCCTGAACGACACCGAATTCGATGAGAGGCGGCCATCGCTGGCCGTTAGGGTGATGGTGATCACGTCCTCGCCCTTCGGAAGGCTGACGTACAGCTGTCCGCCGACGACCGCAACGCTCGCTGAGGACTCGCTCGACGCGGCGGTCACGTTCAGCTCCTCGTTCAGGTTGTCCGGGTCCATGAGGTAAAGCGATACGGCGTAGCTGAAGCTCCGCGGACCCCCTTTCACTATCATATCTGGGATTGGTTGGATAACAGGGGCGTCATTCACGGGGATGACCGTGATGAACACCTGGACGCGAGCCCATCCCCCGCTGGGATCCCTCGCCCAGAGTGTAAGGATCTCGGTTCCATACCAGTTGGGGTCTGCGGTGAGGTTGACGATCCCCTGGGGCAGATATATCGTGTGACGGACGTGGGTCCAGTTTGAGATGTCATAGGTGAGCGACGAATCGTCGCTGTCGGCGAATATGTCGCTGAATCGCAATGTGTTGTTCAGATAACCGTCCTCAGGGAAGGCGTAGTACAGCTGCTCTGGGTTTGGGACTACGACTCTTGGAGGGGAGTTGTCGGTGACGAAGACTCGGAAATCCGTCCACACGGTGTATTCAGGTCCTGGCTCGTCGGGGTCCGAGACGGTGAGCCTCACGGTCACGGAGTATGGGCTGTATGTCAGGATGGACTCGTTCTGGTTCGGAGGGAAGAGGAATTCTAGGCGGTGAATTCCGCTGAACGCGGTCGTGTAGACCACATGATCGTTGCTCAGCGTGATGTTGAGAGTGTTGAGAGCGTTGTCGGAATCGCTCACATATGACTGGAGGAAGAGGACGTAGGTCTCGTTGTACTTCACGTGGACGTCCCCGATCGAAGCGAGGGCAGGAGGGTTGTTGTATGGTAGGACAATCACGCGAACCGTGGCGACCTTGAGTGCTCCCGTCGGATCGGTCGCGGTGAACGCTCCCTCCGTGATTCCTGACCACTCCTCAGGGGCAGAGATGTAGACGACGTGCGTTGTCTGATTGATGAAGATTACGATGTGCTGGAAACCTGAGGAATAGACGAGGTAGTCATCCTCGTCAAGGTCAAAGAAGTACTCGTCCAGATCCCAGGCGTCGTCCATGACGCAACGCTCCAGGACCTCCCAATCGGGGAGAGTCCCGTTGAGGCTCGGAGGGGTATCCTCCGTTACCCACACGACCGTGCTTCGGTCGGAGGATGCCGTTCCGTCGCTAACTGTGAGTAGGACTATCTCGAAATAGGCACCCCCTGGTCTGGTAGGGAACAGGTAGTTGCCCGTAAGGTGGTCGAAGAGCACCTTCGTGGTCGCCACGCCACCGATTCTCGCGCTCATTACAAGATCCTGCTTCGCTGTATCGACGTCTTCGACGTAGTAAGTGTAGTCGAACGTGTACGGAGTGTCGAACTTCACGTAGAGCTGTGTCGGCGGGCTGTGAACGAAGAGCGGGGCGTCCGGGACGGGGATAATCACCACCGTAACGACCTGGAATGTCCTGTAGCCTGTCTCGTCGATCACCCAGAGGATGAAGGTGTCGTTCCCATTCTGATTGGTCTGTGTGTAGAAGACCATGTTCTCGCGCGCGGAAGAATCGTGAGAGATGAAGTACATGGAGGTGTTGACGTCCTCGACGACCCACGAGAGTTTGTCTGTCCCGTCAATGTCGTGCCAGTACATCCCGAGGTTCAGAGTCCAGGATCCGACGTCCTCGTATTGCACCTGTGTAACTATCCCGGTAAGCGTAGGTCCGTGAACTGCCTCGATTACTCTGACATCGAGCGTCCCGACTACGCTCCCGACGTACGCCTGAATCGTCCCAGCCTCTGGGATCATTCCGGCGGTGTAGTTCGCGAACCTGCCAGAACCCTGGACCAGACCCGTTGTGGTCGTGAACCAGATCACCCCGGCGAGATCCACGACGTTGTCGCTGGCGTCGTACCCGGTGGCGACCAGGGCCTGGGTCTCGCCCTCGCGTATCTCCAATGGATATGCAGGGGAAGTGATGTTTATCCTGACCAGGGCACCTGCGGTCACGTTGATGTAGACGGATGCGCTCATCCCGCTAGAATTGTCCCGGCAGGTCAGAGTTCCGCTCCCGTAGGATGTGGCCAAGAAGGTCGCGGCATAGCCGTTTGTGCTCAGCGTGCCGATAGGGGCGCTGAGAGTCCAGTATGGGGTCCAGGTCGTGTTCGCGTTCCCGTTTGTATCGTTGCCCTCTGCAGTGAATACAATCGTCCTCCCGGCCTGGACACCGTCCTGATCATCCCCCGGGCTCAGCTGGATGGTGGCGACTGCGCCGCTGTGAGCTACGACCGTCGGGCTCCAGCCCGAGTAGGGACCAGATGAGGCCCTCACGACTATGGGCTCTTCCTCGCCTCCGGAGTAGACCTGGTCCGCTACGGATGCCTGTCCCAGGTCGCTGACATTGATGGATACCGATGTTCTGGAGAAGGTCCCGTTGCCCGGCATCAGCCTGTCGGGTCTGTACGGCGAGATCTGGACGGTGCCGACCCACTCCGTGACGATAGCGTCCGCCTGGTCCTTCGCCTGGACGGTCATCCCGAAAGGCAGGCCCGAGACAATGTCCGATGGCACGAGGACGTCGAAATGGTCAACGCTTATGACGGAGAAAGCGCAGGTGGTCCAAGTAGGACTTCCCTCCCCATCTCTCGCCGTGACGTTTACCAGATAGTCGCCCTTGGGCAGTTGGGGGATCTCGGCCGAGTAATGCCTCCAGTATGGAGGCGTCGATGGGTCGGAAGCCGCAAGGGTCATCACCACAACCGGGATCACGATGGAGCCATTGCCGGCATACGCGACTGACAGGTTCGCTCCTAGTATCTCGTAGGCGCCGAAGGTGTCTGAAACATTGACCCAGACTACAGCGTTCTCGAGGTCCGTGAAGACCGCGCGGGGCGCGCCGCTCGTGTCCTGAGTCCAAGCTGAGGATACTGAGACGAATGTCCTGGTTGTAAGGGTGACGTATGAGTTCTTTGCCGTTTGATCGTACATCACGATGAGCCAGTCATTGAGCGAATCACCGCGGCATATCGTCAGCACAATGCTGTGATTCTGAGGGAGAGGGTAGTTGACCGAGGGAACTGTGATATCATAGGCCTTGAAGTCCGAGTAGACATCACCCAAGAGTGGAGTGGTGTTCCTCCCGATCTCCGCCCATGCACCCGGATTGTAGAAGTCGGCAGGGGCCATGTCGTAGAAGATCGCGGTCATGAGGGTCGCGGACTCGTTCCCTCTTGACCTTGCCCAGACGTGGGCGGTCAAGTCGCCGAACAGGACTGTGCCAGAGCTCAAGTACGGGTACAGGACCCAGTGGTGAACCCTTTGCGGCGGGACGGGCGGGACGTTCTTCTTTATCGTCACTCCGTCAAGGCCGTCCATGTCGTAGTCCGGATTGACCGGGTTCACGGGACCAGAGGCGTTCATCCAATCGTACACGTCGCCCGTGTAGTCCAGGTCGTCATGAAGGTTGAAGACCTTTGTCCAAGATGGCAGCGACTCCGCCGCAGCGTTCTTCTCGGGCGAGACGAGGAAAGGTATTCCTCCGGATGACACCAAAAGGACGACCAGGAGCACGGCGCAGAGTCTTGCGACTCCTCTCGATAGGGGTGAACCCGCAGCGAACGGACTATAGACGGCAAGCTCGGCCACCTGAACCTCGCCTCTAACCAGATTTCATAGCTGATGCTGGGCTTATAAGCGTTCTCAGCGGGTTATCATTACTGGGAATGGACGGGATACGGCTACTGAGCCTTCATCCGTTCCGAGATCTCCGTGGCGAGCGTCTTGAAGACGTTCTCCACGTTTTGGCCCGTCTTGGCGCTCGTCAAGTAGGCCTTGCACTTGTACTTCCCCGCGAGTTCCTGGAGGTCCTGCTCCTTGACGACCCTCTCGGTCTCGAGGTCAGTCTTGTTTCCCGCAAACACGATGGGGACCTCGCCTGCTACATCAGTGAGCGCTTTTATCCAGTAGCGTAGCTCCTCGAGCGTCTCCTTGTTCGTGAGGTCGCAGACAGCGATGGCCCCGTGGGCGCCAAAGAAGTACGCCTCCCGGAGGAGTTCCCTGAAGCCCTTCTGGCCCATGATGTCCCACACGAGCATCATGACCTTGGCCTGTCCGTCGTTGGATTTGACGTCGACGATCTTCTTCGTCACCTTCGTGCCGATGGTCGCTATATACCTATCATCGAAAACGTCCAGCACGAAGCGCTTGATGAGACTCGTCTTTCCAACGCCTGCATCCCCTATGAAACAGACTTTGACTTTCATCAGGTCGTCATCAGCCATCGGTTAGCCCTCCAAGGGGGGTCCAAAGGTTACGATTGAGGTTAATACCCTCGGCGGTTTTTAAGCCTTTGGTAATCCTCAAGTCATCCAGACGTGCGAGCCAGGCTATTCGCGGCGAATCCCGTCGCTGTTCAACCGTAGGCCTGCATGCCCCCGCGGCTGAATGCAGCGATGCCTTTTTCCTATTGAGAACCGGTGGTGGCCTCCACATGGAGCCCGAGGAGGTCCTTGCAGTACTCAGGAATTCAGTCGCAGGCTGCGTGGACAAGGCACGAAAGGTAGCAGTCGCATATTCAGGGGGCCTGGACAGTTCCCTTCTAGCAAGGCTCGGATCCGAGGTAGCGGAAATCGTCTGCTACTCTGCTGCTATAGGCGGGTCCCATGATGCTCGATTCGTCTCTCGGCACGGCGAATCCGATGGGTTTGCTGTGAAGCTCATCGTCATTGAGGACAGCGAGCTTCCGCGAATGATGTCGCTTGCTTCCCGAATCATGGGGACCGAAGACCCCATGCGAATCGCCTACTCGATCCCGACTGTCGTTGTCATTGACAGGTGTTCCGAGAATCTTGTTCTTGCGGGAAACGGTGCGGACGAGCTCTTCGCCGGATACGCGAAGTACTCCCTTCGGCGAAACGAAGCGTCGCGCATGATGGAGGAAGATCTCAACAAATCGCTCGAAGAAGCGAGATTCCTCAGTTCATATGCGCTGTCGCGGGGCAGGAGACTGCGCCTGCCTTTTCTCGCAGACGACGTCGTGACCCTGGCACGGAAGATATCATTGGACCAGAAGCTCGCGGGTGATGAGCGGAAAGGGGTCCTGCGTGAAGTTGGAAGACTGGTGGGGCTAGCGGGGGCAGAGCGTCCGAAGAAGGCGGCCCAGTACAGCTCTGGGACTCTCGGGGCAATGCGAAGGCTAGCCAAGCGAGAGGGGTTGAGTGTTTCGGAATGGACCCGACGGACTGCTTCCGACCATCATCTCGGCAAGGATTAAGAGCCTCCAGCAACTGTCCCGACCTGATGGACTACGCTGGATTCGTCAACTGGATGTTCAAGCTCGAGAGGTTCGGCATCAAGCTCGGGCTCGAGAACATCACCGAGTTCCTCTCACGGATAGGCGATCCGCACAAGGACTTGAGAGCGGTTCATGTGACGGGCACGAACGGCAAAGGCTCCGTGTGCGCCTTCATTTCGCAAATCCTCACCACACACGGCGTCAAGGTCGGGCTGTACACATCGCCGCATTTGGTGGATTTCAGGGAACGGATTCGCATCCGAGGGGAGATGATCGAGGAGGAGGACGTCCTCCGGATAGGCCTCGCTCTCAAGAAGGTCATGGAAGAGATGGCTGAAGAAAGCAAGGAGCAGCAGCTGACGTTCTTCGAGTTCACAACTGGTATGGCATTCGAATACTTCAAGGAGAAGAACGTCGAGATGGTTGTGGCCGAGGTCGGCATGGGAGGGAGACTCGACGCCACGAACGTTCTCAATCCAGAGGTGGCGGTCATAACGAGGATTGGACTCGAGCACACCAACTACCTGGGCAGCACGATCCAGGAGATCGCAAGAGAGAAGGCGGGGATCGTCAAGGCCAGCGTGCCCGTGGTCACTTGCGAAGCGCAGTCCGACGCGCTTGCAGTGATATTGAACGTTTGCAGGAGGAAGGGTGCCCAGCTGAAGAGGATCGGCGAGGACTTCGTTGCCGAAAACATCACTCAATCCATTTCCGGAACGGAATTCGAATACCGCGGAATGCTCTCCGCCAAGTTCAGGACCAGACTCCTAGGACGGTACCAGGCGGAGAATGCAGCTGCTGCAATCGCAGTGGTGGAACTGCTGCACGACCGAGGCGTCCACGTCACCCCCGGTGAGGTCAGGAAGGGCATCATGGAGACGAGATGGCCGGGGAGGCTCGATGTGGTGTCGAAGGATCCTCTGGTTATTCTTGATGGCAGCCACAACCCGGACGGCGTCTCAATCACGGCGAAAGAGCTTGTTGACCTCGGAGTGACCCCACTGACTTTCGTGTTGGGATGCATGGATGACAAGGATGCAACGGGAATCGTCAGGGCAATCGCGCCCATCGCCTCAGGAATCATATGCACACAGGCGAGATTCAAGCGCGCCCTTCCCGCAGCTGCTCTGGCGTCGGTGGTCAAGGGTGAATACGCGGGGCCCTCTAATATCATAGAATCATCGGCAGAGGCTTTCGAGGAAGGGCTCAGATCGAGAACGGGCAGGGGGCTATGCGTAATTGGCTCGCTGTACCTCGTTGGCGAGGCAATCCCCTGGTGGGAGAATCGGAATAAGTGCCCTGGAGCCGCTCACAAGGTATAAATTTCCCCTGTGTATTGGACCAGCTACCGTGCGGCTGTAGTGTAGCCTGGTCATCACTTGAGCTTGCCAAGCTCAAAACTCGGGTTCAAATCCCGGCGGCCGCACTCCCGCTTCTGGGGTTCTTGCTGGCCATTCAGTCAAGTTTCGCCATCGCCTCAAGGGCGTCGACAGTGTAGTCTCGGGTGAACTCTCCGAGCAGCTGATCGAAGTCCTTCTTGACCTCTTCCCCCAACGGCTCGGTCACGTGCGTCGATAGAAGATGTCTCATCCTCGCGATAGCACGCTCGTTCGAATCCTTCGATCCCGCCGCCGACCACTGATGCCTTGTGTTCCTGTCCGAAAGTCTCGCTCGGTGGTGCTGGCGCCTGAACTGTTTGAGGGTGTCCGCCTGGCCAAGATAGTTTCCCAAGGGGCCAGCCTTCGCAATAACATCGACTGACAGCGTTTCATCCGAGACCTCGATGCCCTGGGCAACGCGCTCGATGTAGGAGGCGATTTCGTCATCAATCATCATCTGCACGGGTGAGAAAGCGTTGAATGCCTCAGTCGATCCGAGAAACAGTTCCGAGAAATCCGCGCCAGCCAAGATCGCCATCGAGGCCGCCAGGGTCTTCTCGTAGGTCGTCTGGGCGTCCACGATCTTTGAGTCGCTCTGCACGCCCATGTTGCTCGGCAGGCCATAATGTTTTGCCAGCTGTATTGCGCCGACGCCTATCAAGGAGAACTCTGGCGCACCCGTTGCCGCTATCCCAGACCTCATATCCAGCGGGCACGAAACTGAGCCGTAGATGATCTTTGGGATCTTGGACACGCATCTCGCGATGGCGATTGAACTGAGCACTTCCGCATTCTGCTGGACGAGCAATCCCGCGAGGGAAGCCGGGGCCGTCCCGCCTGCTAGAGCCATGACAGTCACGAACACCGGCGAGTCCCATTCCATGTGTCTCAGGATCGTCTCCGTCATGCCAGTGTCGTGGCCGAGGGGGCTGATGGGATCGATGTACCCCGGGAACAGTGACGTCTTCCGGAACTCCTCGCGGTCGCCTAGCAATATCTCCGCTATGCGAAGCATGAGTTCGAATTCCTTCGGGTCGCCACTGCTACCGTAACTCAATTTGGAGGAATGGACCAGGCTGGCAACCCACATCAGAACGCTCATCGCGCTCTCGGGGACGTCGTGGGGATAGATCGGAATGAATCCGAGCGACGCTGTGTCGAGGGCGTCAAGGAGTCTACATGCGACCGTCCCGTCTGCGAGAGTCGCTGGTCGAATCGCGTTTGTCGCTGGGTCGATGAAGTACAGGCACTGCGACCCGGGCCCCAACTTGGTGCGACCATTGACTACGCTGACCGTGTGCTTCTCACCGCGGGCGTGCCACTTGAAGTTCTTCTTGCAGCTCTTGACCGCTTCGGTAACGAGGGGTTCTGGCATTCTGACGATGCCCGACTTCTCGTCGACCGAGTGTCCAGCATCCGCGAGAAGTCGCAGAGCCCTCTCCGAGTTCACCTTGACGCCGGTGTCCTGGAGGACCCTGAGCGTGGCACCGTGGATCGCCTCGATATCGCCTTTGTCGAGAATCTTGAGCATTCGCTTCTTCGAAATCATTGCGCGCACCGCCGGAAGAGGAGGTTGGCCTAATACGCATTATCGCTAGATAAAGAGGAATGGTCGATACGCGCACATGTAGGAGGGCTAGCCAGCTTCACTCTGGATCGACCGTCCGCGGGTTCACTCACACCTTGCTGAGCAGCGCCCTGAGGGTCTCCCGCCGGCCAGCGGTCGCGCCGTAGGTGACCCGCTTTGAGATCCTTGATTCATGCACGACGACCAGCGCTTCGAACAAGCGGCCCAGTTCCCCCTCCTGAAAGTAGTGCGTCAGTATGCCGTTCCCCCTGAGGAAGGAGGCCGACTCCGTCTCTTCACCCTCTCCATATCTGAGGTCTCCGACCCCGAAGACTTCGAGGAAGAGATGACCCTTCGGCCTGAGCACACGGGAGATGTCACGCGCTGCGGTGATTCTCTCGGACTTCACCATGTGCGAGAGAGCGTGCACGCAGCATATGGCATCGAACCTTTCTGATTCAAACGGAAGATATGACAATTCACATTCTACCAGATTCACTGACCTGCCGACATCCCTCATAGACCTTAGAGACAGAAGGGCCTCCTTCGAGAAGTCGCATCCGATGACCTCGCACCGTTTCAAGAGGGCCTCGGTCGTCTTTCCGTCGCCGCAACCCGCGTCGAGGACGAGCATCCCAGGGTCCAGATGGGGCGAGAGCATGCTCACCTCCCCGCTCCCTCCGTACTGCATCCCATGCTTCGAATACAGCTTCTGCCAGGCGTCGCGTGCCTTCTTGGCCATCGTCCCCAACTCCGAATCCAAATGCGCGAACAGGTATCAATTAAAATAGTACAAAAAGACTAACGCGCGCGAAGAGAGCCGAGGAAGACTGAAAGGATGGATTTCAAAGACATCGTGAAGAACGAACAGATACTGAAGGCGATTTCGGAGCTGGAGTGGGAGGAACCTACCCCTGTTCAAGAGAAGGTCATACCGCTGGCCATGGAAGGCGCCGACCTGATGGCCCAGGCACAGACGGGCTCAGGAAAGACCGGCGCGTTTGCAGTCCCCATAATCTCGAAGCTCCACAGTTCGAGGAAGATCGAGTGCTTGGTCCTGGTCCCAACGCGCGAACTGGCGGTCCAGGTTGCCGGCGATTTCGCGGACATGGCGAAGCACACCCAGCTGAGGTCGCTGGCCATCTATGGAGGCCAGTCCATAAACGTCCAGACGGACCGCATCAGGAAGGGAGTCGAGGTTGTCGTGGGGACCCCCGGGAGGATAATGGACCTGATGCGCCGCGGGGAGCTTTCGTTCGAGAGCGTCAGATTCCTCGTCCTGGACGAAGCCGACAGGATGCTGGACATGGGGTTCATAGACGACATCGAATGGATCCTCCAGAGCGTTCCCAAGGACAGGCAGACGATGCTGTTCTCGGCCACGCTTCCCGACACGATCAAAGAGCTCGCGAAGCGCTATATGAGGTCGCCGAAGGAGGTCACCATCAGCTCGGAATCCCTGACGGTTCCCGAGGCGGAGCAGGTCTACATCAATGTCGGACGGAAGAACAAGCTATGGGCACTGTGCAGGATCCTGGACAGCGAAAAGCCGCAGTTGGCGCTCGTGTTCTGTTCGACGAAGAAGATGGTGGACATGCTCGCGCACAAGCTCAGGGCCTACGGGTACTCCGCCGACGCCATCCATGGAGACCTGACGCAGGCGGCCAGGGACAAGGTGATGGCCAAGTTCAGGTCGGGCAAGCTGCGGATCCTGATCGCGACGGATGTCGCGGCCAGGGGGCTGGACATCGAGGACATCTCGCACGTCGTGAACTACGATATCCCAGAGAATCCCGAGGACTATGTACACCGGATCGGAAGGACCGCCCGCGCAGGAAAATCTGGCCGAGCGATCACATTCGTCTCTCAGCAGGAGCAGCACCTTGTCCGCGCGATAGAGAACTTCGCCAGGTCCAAGCTGGAAGGGATCGAGGTCCCCGAGCCACTGGGGCGCGAGACTGTGAAGAGGCAGCTGGATTTCGACGAGTACGCCGACCATTTCGGCATGGTACCATTCACAATCAACGTTGGCAGGAAGGATGGTGTCGGGATGGTGGACCTGATCCGGTTCATCGAGAGGAAGACCGGAATCATCGAGCATCTGGTCGGCAATGTGGAGATCGGGGACGATTCGAGCAGACTCGAGCTGCACAAGAGCGTCGCCTTCAGAGCAATGAAGACTCTCGAGCAGTACACCATCCTGAACAAGAAGGTCCGAATCGACCTGGTCAGGCGCCGGGCTGGTCGCTGAGCTCTTTGTTCATCTGCTCGGCCCTGATGTGACCCACGACTCTCACGTCACAACGCAGCATACCTTCAATCGACAGGACCTTCTCGCGAATCGCCTTCGCGAGTTCGATGCCGACGGGGCAGAAGGGGCTCGTTGGCATGAACGTCAGAGAGACCGAATCGGCTTTGACCTCCAATTCTGACACCAACCCCATGTCGTAGACGCTGACCCCGGTGTGAGGGTCGATTACCTCCCTGAGCACCTCCACAACCAGGTCCTTTCTGTCCATGCTTCCAGCAAATCATCCTTGCAGTATTATAAGCTGTCGTGGAGGCCAAGACTTGAGCGTATCACTGGTAAACCAGCACGGACAATCCGCCCGCGGACAGTTGCTCCAGGTCCCCCCTTTCTGAGGAGACCCTCCGCTCCACCTCGAAGCATTCGGAAGGCACGACCAGGTCCCTGCCATCCTGCGTCCGCAGGATCAGCTTGCCCGCGGAGAGCGCAACATCCTCCGGGCGCATCCGCCGCATCATTTCGGCGATCTCCGCCGCATCCTTCCGGAACAATGGACCGAGTCTGGCATGTACGGGTCTGATTCCAACCACTCTCTCGGTTATCTCGACGCGCTCCCTGACCTCGAGGCTGCCCAGTTTAAGAGCTCCCTTGATGTCCTCCTCGGAGCCGGCCAGAAGCACTCCGGCGTCCGGCCCAACCACCTCGATATTCGAGATGGGGCTGTTCAGAGAGAGTCCGCGCTTCGACTTCCAGGACCTGACCTCTGCGACCACTGTCTTCACAGCATCGCCCTTTCTCTCGGCGTCTTCGTCGACTGCGGGGGCGTCCGGCCATCCTGAGACGTGCACGCTCGCCGCGCCCTCCGACTCCTTGAACTCAAGCTGGTAGGCGTCCTCTGCCATGTGCGGGAGGAAGACGGACATCATCTTCAGCAGCCCGAGCCCGACCGTGTAGAGCGCATACTTCGCTCCGGCGCCCTGCTCCGAATATGCGCGGTGCTTCACGAGCTCGATGTAGTGGTCGGCGAATTCGTGCCAAAGGAAATTCTCGAGGGCGGCCATTGACTGGTCGAACCTGTACTCCTCGCTCGTCCCCTCAACGGACTTGACGAGCTTGGCGAACTTGCTCAGGATCCAGGCATCTACCGGTCTGAGGCCTTCGGGGCGAGCTGGCCTTCCCTTGCAGGCGGAGCCGACCATGCGCATGACATTCCATGTCTTCGTCGCGAGCCTGCCGCCCCGGACGAGCTCCTGCTCCTTGAACGCGTGGTCGATTCCGAGCGCGCAGGTGGCCGCATAGTATCTCATGGCGTCTCCACCGTACTTCTCGATGAGGGGCATCGGGTCGATAACGTTCCCCGCCGATGCGTGCATCGGACCCCCGTCGGGCGCCATGATGAATCCGTGGATCATGGTCTCATTCCATGGCTTTACTCCAATCAGTAGGAGGCTGCGAAGGATAGTGTAGTAGGCCCATGTGCGGATTATCTCCAGGCCTTGGGGACGCATCGTCATCGGATAGAGTCTCTGGAAGAGCCTATCGTCTCTCTCCCAGTAGGTGTTATAGAGCGGCGATATGCTAGAGTCCATCCAAGTGTCGAACACGTCGGTGGACCCGACGTACCTGCCGCCGCAGCTGCAACGTGCCTTTCGTGGCGCCTTCGAAGTTGGATCGACATAGCATTCGTCCTCTTCTGCAAGCAGTACGTCGCCGCAGCCCTCGCACTCCCACAGAGGGATTGCCGTGGCGAAGAATCTCTGCCTCGAGACGACCCAGTCCCACGCGAGCGAGTTGACCCAGTTCTGTATCCTCACCTTCATGAACTCCGGGTGCCAGTCAATCTGGTCTATCATCTGCAGGACCTTGTCCCTGAACTCGAGGCTGCGTATGAACCACTGAGGGACCTTCAGGAACTCGACCGGGGTGTGGCACCTCCAGCACGTGCCTATGTTCTGGTCCAGCTCCTCCTGCTTGACGAGGATGCCTTGAGTCCTCATGTCCTCGATGATCGCCTTCCGGGCCTCGGCCACGGGCATGCCGGCGTACTTGCCCGCGACCTCGGTCATCATGCCAGACTCGGATATCCCCTTCTCGAGCTCGAGGCTGTACTTCATGATCCACTCGAGGTCGTCCTTGTCCCCGATGGAGCATATCATGACTGTCCCTGTTCCGAACGAAGCGTCGACCTTCGTGTCCGCCACTACCTTGACCTTCCTGTTGTACACGGGTGTGACAAGCTCCTTGCCTATCAGGTCAGATTTGGTCTGGTCGTCGGGGTGCACGGCGACCAGCAGGCAGGTGCTCAGCAGCTCCGGCCTCGTCGTCGCGATCTGGACCTCCTTCCCCGATTTGCTTTCGTGGAAGCGTATGTAGTTCAGCTTCGTCTTCCTCGGCTCGTATTCCACCTCTGCGTCCGCCAACGCCGTTCCACATCTGGTGCACCAATTCACTGGGAAGTGGCCCTTGTAGACGAGACCCTTCTTGAAAAGTCGAACGAATGATATCTGGGTCAATTTGCGGTAGTACTCGGCGTCCGTTTGGTAGTAGATGCTTGGGTCCATCGATTCGCCCAGCATCTCGAACTGCCGCGTCATCTCGCCTATGTACTTCTGGGCGAACTCGCTGCACATCTTGATGAACTGTTGTCGAGGGACTTCTGAGGCCTTGACGCCATACACCTTCTCCACCCGCACCTCGACCGGGGTCCCGTTCACGTCGAAGCAGAGCGGGAAGAAGACGTTGTAGCCCCTCAGGCGCTTGTATCTCGCCGCGAAGTCGATCACGGTATACCCGTAGGCGTGCCCCAGATGCAGTGAGCCCGAAGCGTACCTCGGAGGACAGTCGATGCTGTAGGTTTCCTTCGAGGATTCCGGATCGAAGTGATAGATGTTCCACTCCTTCCACTTCGCCTGCCACTTAGGCTCGCTCGACCGCCAATCGTACTGGGCCATGGACAGCCTGAGAAACCGGTCACTCTAGATAAAACTTCGTCACCGGCCCGAAACGAATTGCAGGCGGCCAGAGAGATATCAGCGGGAGCGCCTGCGCTTCCTGAACACATTGGCCAGGATCAGGTCCTCCGCCTCGGGTGTCATTGGACCGGCCCATCGATCCAGGGAGAACATCCCATCCGCGAGACATCTCACCAGCACGGACATCTGGTGAGGGCAGAAGTAGCCCTTCTCCCTCGAGTCAACGCACTCGCACGAGGTGGCCACATCTTCCGTGGTCTGGTTCACGAACCGCACATTGTATACCTCGTACCCGTCAGAGCGCCTCATCGTGAAGACCGCGTTGACCATCGTGCAGTCGCTCTCGGGGTCCACATCGACGATCTTCCTGTTCGCCGCCCACTTGATGGCCCTCGCCATGTTGGATGCGAAGTAGAACTCCTCCTGAGCTGTGCAGAAATCCTCGACGGTCTTCTGATCGATATTGCTCTCGACGAATCGTACCAGGTCCTCCTTCAAAAGGTTCGACGCCCCCGATATGTGCTGAGTGTTGCAGAGGTTCCTCAGGCTCTCGACAGTAAGCCTTGACAATCTGAACTCAATGGAGAGATCCTCGGTCATCATCCCATCCCCAGGAATGATAATGGCGGATTCACAAGTTAAACCTATTCGAGAAGGAAACGAGTCCAAGGCAGGAGAACAGGGAAAAGCTTCAGGAAGAGGTTTTCAAGGGGTTTCAGATGCGCCCGATGCCCAACTCACTACGCGTCCTTGCGTCGTTTGCGGTAGACCGCAAACATCAGGGCTGCCCCGATCACGGGTATAACCAGCAGTCCGAACTCAGGGATGCCGGTGGCGACAATCGGGCCCTTCACCCCGTCAATGTCCATAGGGAACCATGTGTCGGTCCCGTTGACATAGGTGTTCCAGCTGACGGTCCCGAACGTCACTGTGGTCTCCCAATATGAGGTGTTCGTGAATGTGTGCGTCGTATCGCCGAGCACTATGAGAGGGTCGTTCGAGGATAGCGTGATCGTGCCGTCCCACGGGACCGCGGTGCCATTGAGGTCCCTTGCGGTGACGTTCAGGGTGTAAACATCACCCACGATGTACACCGCCTGCACTGGCAACACCGTGATGTCGTATGTGCTCACCCTCGTTATGTCGAAGATGAATTGCGGCTCCCCGGTGTAGTTCAGCTCAGGATAGGACGGATTCTGGTTCCTCGTCCAGCTCGTCGGCCCGTTGATTGTCAAAGTCTTTGTCGCTCCGTTGTAGTAGGAGTCCATGTCCGGCAAGCCGTTCCCTAGTACCATCTCGCCCCAGTAGGCGTGACCGTTGAGTTCCACCGCCTTCGCGGCATTGAGCGCGTCCGAGGTGCCAACGTACCCCGCATAGCCTACCTCCATCCTCGTCGGAAGCTGGACAATGATCCTCTCGCCAGAGGCGAGGTTCCAGAACATTGGAGTGGTGTAGTAGCTCACCTGCTGGCCGTACATGATCGTTCCGGGCAGAAGCGACAGTCTGGTCGCATCTGTCTGCTCAGGGTCGTACGGGTTGAACCTCGACTGCCACGCTGGCGGCGGGTCCGCTGAACCGACATAGTCGATGTTCGTCGCCTCCAGCATCCACGCGGCCTTCCCGGTCACCTGGTCGTTCCAGCCGAGCATCGCATATTGGACATAGTAGCTCGTGTCGATGTCGGCGCTCGCGACGCCGATCGTCGCGTTGAAGTACATGTCCTCGAAGTAGGTCTCCATGTACTTGTTGAGTCCAGAAACGTCGAAGTACCTCATCAGCATCATGTCGTTGCCCCACGAGATGCTCCATATTCTGATATTCAGAAGGTCGGGGAGGGAAGTTGGGTCCATCGTCAGGACGACCTGCCTTATGTCGTTCGAGTACTCGTACGCGGCGGCTATGTCGTATATTCCGCCACCGCCCGTCTCGGTAATCCAGTCATTGAGCCAGAGGAGGCCGATCGCGTTGCCTGAGTTGGCGGCTGTGAACTCAGTCATCAGATCTCCCACGCCCGGCAGGCCCAGGTATGTCTTGGCCGCCTCCCTGTCGAACGTCATGTGTCCATAGAGCTCGTTCCAGTAGCCATCGTCGATCAGATTAATTCTCGGGGCTCCGTAGTAGGTCCTCGCGAAGTGGCCGTTGCCTGAGATTGACTTGATGTCCGCGATCTCCTTGGGGGTCGCGACATCCGAGCGCCACTGGAGGGTAACGTTGCCTCCGCCGGGGGTGTTAGGGTTCAGTATCGGTATGAAGATCGGATCCATTGTGTGGGCCGTGCCCATAGTCGTTAGGTTCTTCGCTGCTATGTGTAATCTAGCCAGTGAATGGACGCCGAATCCAGGATCGATATCCGCATTTGTCATGCCGGACTCGAGGGTGTACCCTAAGACGAACGGATACGTGTTGCGTACGATCAGTTCCTTGTAGTTCGTCACTCTAGCGTCCCACCACGGGTTCAGGCCAGGGGTGTTGGTCCTGTTCCCCTGATAGGCGTAGTTGGTGTTCTTCAGATAGGACTCGAAGAAGTGCCCAATCTCATAGGTGACTTCTCTCGGTCCGGGGGCCAACGTCTCCGCCGGGCTGTCGCCAGCGTCAGACTTCCAGGGCGCGGTCTGCACGACGATTGCGAAAGATGTCGCGATCATTGTGACCATGGCCGCGATTGCCATCATCTTTCTCCACGGGTGTCTCGCCGGGGCCCTCGAGATCGGTCGTCTCTCGAGCACCGGTGACCTCGTTGGAGGAACGTCCACATGTCCTAGGTCAAATCCTCTGTCGAAAGCAGAGTAATGGTTAGTGGGCACTGCAATTCCCCTAGCATGGAATAAATGAATCTGCTGCTATATTAACTCCCCTTCTTGCGGTGTACCACGAATCCTGTCGGCGAATGCTCATTTTTGGTCATTCGGAGTGGCTCTGCCGTCCAGCAGGCAACGTCCACTCACCCTGCCTTTCCAGATTCTGCGCCGAGAGGATCAGACACTTCCCAGCTCGGTCCGCCTCCTTCTCCTGAGAACAAGGATGTGGTCCCTTTCAATCCTGCTGTCGTTCCATCTCGGAATGTCGAGGTGCCTGTTGATGACATCATAGACGAATACCGATTCGAGCTCGAAACCGGCCCTTTCGCACAGTCTAGAGAGGATCCTGTAGGTCGGGATCCGCACTCTGCGGAAGGTGTTTTCTCCCACGACGACGCAGTATCGGCGCCCTTTCTTGAGCACCCGATTTACTTCGTTGATGTTCCTCCGCATGTCATCGAAGTACCTGTGGACGATGAACGCGCTCTTCTTGTCGACAGCGGCTAGCTGGTCGAGAATACCGCGGAGTTCGCTGTCCGCCGCCCCGGGCACCCATGTTCTGTATTCCGAGGCGTACGCCCGCGCGGTGCCGACCACATTCTGGTCGATCTCTGAAGTCGACCTGATTAGATCGAGCCAGTACATCTCCAGCTTGTGGACGCTCACATAATGGACGGCACTAGCGTACGGCGGAGAAGTGACGGCCAGGTCGACGCTGCCATCCTCAAGGGCGATGTCTCGCGCGTCGCGGCCGATTATCCTCGTGATGGGCGTGCGCCCGATCTCACCGGCGATTTCGTTCGCTTCCCGCCAGAAGTCGCTGGCATCTATCAGTTTGGCCCTCACCACATTCTCGAAACGGCCGATTGCGTCATGAGAGACCTTCCCCTGCGCTTCGAGTTTCCTCTGGAAGCTCGTGACCTCGGGGATGAGGGAATCGCTGTCGGAGTTGGAGACCTTGCGTATGATCGACGAGAGGCATATCTTGAAGAAGTCCTGCTCGGCTCCGGCCTTCATCGCCCACACGTGCTTCTTGATCCTGGCGATGTCCTGCAATACCTCGGGCCTGAACCAGTGCTCCCTGTTCGGGATCTCCGGAACCCATTCAGAGCATTCCCGAGCGTCCTCGCGGATCCCTTGCAGGAGGCTCTCTCCGAGGGCCGAGAGTCTTTCCGGTTCAAGCGGCGTGATCTTGACCTTCGCAATCAGCCTCGCGAGAGGATGAACGTCAATCCCGTAGCTATCCCGGCCAGACATGATTGCTTCCAGCAATGTCGTGCCTGATCCCATGAACGGATCGAGCACCGTGTCTCCGCGGTCCGAATAGGATTCGATGCAGAATCTTGGTATCTGAGGGATGAACTTCGCTGGGTATCGGTGTATTCCGTGCGTAGCGTAGCTAACCTGCTTCCCGATGAATTTCCTGAACTCCCCCGAGAGGTCCCGAGTGCCAGGCAAGTCGCCGGGAACCGGCACGCCAAGAGAAGGGGAGAGCTGCATTTCGGTCCTTTCGCTCCTCATTCCAGCTTCCGCAGATCGGCCAAGCTCGAGCCAGAAACGACTGCTGTCACCGCACCAACCACTTTCTCCCTCTTGATCCTGATTTGTTCTGTGGTGTCCCTGTCCCGCAGGGTCACCCTCCCGTCGCTCTTCGTGTCGAAATCCACTGTGACGCAGCAAGGCGTCCCGACCTCGTCCATGCGCGCATACCTCCGGCCGATGGAACCGGAGTCATCATAGTAGGATGGTAGTCCTGAGCGCATCAGTTCCCCATGAAGCTCAACCGCAATCGAATCCAGACCGTCCTTTGGCATGAGAGGGAAGACTCCGGCCTTGATCGGAGCGATTGAGGCCTTGAGCCTCAGGGTCACGTATTCCTCCTTCTTCGAGTACGCGTGGTCTAGAACAGCATATAGGATGCGGTCGACCCCGTAGGATGGCTCGATGACATGCGGAACAAGCTTGCGCCCAGAGACCTTCTCCCTTCTCGAGACGACCTCGTAGCAGGAGGCCGGCACCTTGACCTTCTCATCGCCGAGGACAACAGCAACGCCGTCCTTTCCTCGCACCATGTCGGGGGTCACAGTGGTGATCGCCTCCGCGACCTGTTTCGCCCTCCCTTTGAAGAGAGGACCGAGCGCTCCGAAGACTGGCCTAACGACCTCCTGTTCCACCTCTTTGGGCTCATCGAATCGCTCGAATGCAGTCAGATCGGCTCCCGAATGGGTGATATGCGCCTGCACATCGTAGCTCCCGCGGTCTGCCACCCCCACCATCTCGATCCATCCGTAGCCGATTTCGGCCTCCAGATCCCAGCAGTCCGCGGCATAGTGCGCCATCTCAGTCTTTGCATGCTGTCTGAACCTGAGGCGCTTCGGGTCAAGGCCAATGTCGATCGCGAACTTGTGAGTGAGCCACATGAAGTACCCCAGAGTCTGGTTGGCTATCACCTCTGAGTCGACCGCGTCACCGAGTCTCATCGAGCCCGGCTCGCCCCCGGCGGGGACAAGGGACAGGACCTCGTCCTTGACAGATCTGAACTTCGGCCACGACTTCTCGTCCGGATGAACGAAAAGCTCGGCCTCCATCATGGAAAACTCTCTCAGTCTCAGCAGGCCTTGCCTCGGAGATATCTCATTCCTGAACGAGCGGCCTATCTGGACCGCGCCAACTGGAAGCTTCTCGCGAGCGTACCTGTAGACCTGGGCGAAATTCACGAACATCCCCTGGGCTGTCTCTGGCCTGAGGTACGCGGCCTTCCCACTGCCCGCACCAACACTCGTCTTGAACATCAGGTTGAACCTCTTGGGAGTTGTGAGTTCCCCTCCACACGCCGAGCACCGGACATTCTTCTCCCTGAGGAGCTTTCCGAGCTGCTCCTCGTTCAGAGAGGCCGGGCTGTCGTGAAGACCGGCAGCGAGATGGTCCGCCCGGTAGGTCTCGCCGCAATTCGTGCATTCGACGTAGATGTCGGTGAACGCGTCGAGATGCCCTGAAGCCTTGAAGACTGGCTCAGGCGCGACTATCGGACAGGAGATCTCATGGAACCCCTCGCCGAGGACGTATAGCCTCCTCCAGAGGTTCTCGATATTGCTTTTGAGGGCAGCACCCAACGGACCGTAGTCATAGAGGCCCGCGACACCGCCGTAGATGTCGTATGCCGGCCAAACAAACCCCCTGCGCTTGCAGAGGGAAAGCAGTTCCTGGGGGTCCATCACAATCACTTGGCGAGCGTGGATACGACATCTATGTCATAAATCATCGCAACGAGGACGTCCCTGGAATCCCTGACTGGGAGCTGGCCGAAATCGTTCTTCCTCATGATCCGCGCGGCATCCCCGACGAGCGTCTTTCTGAACACCGTCATGAGATTCTTGACCATGATCTCCTTCACCGAGAGCTTGGGCAGGTCCATACTCGAGACCTCGTACCAGAGTTTCATGACGTTCCGCAGGCCCTCCCATGTCCAGTTATCTTCGTCGTCGCTTATGCCCAGGTCGCTCATCACAACGGAGCTGTCGACAATCGTCTGGTTGAATATGTCCCGGTCCGTGATGATGCCTACTAGCTTCGCGTCATCGTCCAGCACGGGGAGCGCGTTCACCTTGGACGCCCTGAACGTGGCGAGCGCGACGATCAGAGGAGCTCCCTGATGGATGGGGACGCACGGCGACCTGACGATCTCCTCCACGGTTATCTGGGGGTTCTCCTTCTCGACCACTATCAGCAAGTCGGTCGGGGTGAGCAGGCCCACGAGCTTCTCCTTCTCGATCACTGGGAGATGCGTGAGGCCTTTCTCGATCATCATCCTCGCGGCATCCCTCACGCTCGCGTTCGGCCCAATGGTCGACACGTCCCTCCTCATAATCAGCGCGAGCTGGTCCTCGTCCGGCTTCGAGAATATGTCCTGCCTGGTGACGAAGCCCGCGAGGGCACCGTCCTCGGCCCGGACGACGGGCAACCCCGTGACGTTGTTCTTCACGAGCTTCTTCAGGACCTCACTTCTGGTGCCGGGGAGCTCGGCGACGATTGGGTTCTCCGTCATGACCTCCTTCACCTTCATCCCCGGTTCACCTCTTCCTGCTCCTGACGACCAGGACCGGACAGGGCGCGTACCTGGTCACTCGTTCCGCAACGCTTCCCATGAACAACTTAGATATCGCGGAGCGCCCGAGTGTGCCCATCACGACGAGGTCCATGTCCGCAGCCATCTCGACTATCTTCCTCGTGGGAGAGCCCTCGGCAACGACGGTGTTCACTTTCACTCCCATGCTCTCCCCCTCCTTCCTCACGTCCTCGACCGCCCTCTTTCCTTCGTTCTCCAGCAGGGAGTATACGCTCACGATTGATGAATCGATTGGGAAACTGGTGAACGAGGTCTGGTCGATCACATAGAGAGCTGTGACCTCGGCCCCGAGTATCTTCGCGAGCTCCAGGCCCGTTGTCACTGCTTCCTTTGTGTACTCCGAGCCATCAGTCGCGATGAGTATCTTCTTTATCTCCAATTCGCGGACCTCCGAACCTTCCCTCCCCGCACGGTCGCGAGGACGTTTCCCGACACGGTCGTCGTTACCAGCTCCTTCAGCGGGTCCTTGCCCGGCACCCGGACGACGGTCAGGTCTAGCTGATTCTTCGCTCCTGAAGTTGTATTACCCTCCGCCTTTAAGACTTTGCGCCCATGCACCGTCGCCATCCTGACCACGTCTGCTGGCGCCATGCCCCCGCTGGCTCCCGATATCCGGTAGGCTGCTTTCATCTCCTCGAACATGTCGGGCGCGCATATCATCCCGTTGTCCGTTCCGAGGCCGACCGTCAGACCGGCCTTGAGCATCCTTGGGATGTCCACTCGGAGGCCGAAGAACTCGTTGGACCGCGGGCAAACAACGACGGGAGTATTGGACTGTGCTAGGGCAGTGAGGTCGTCCGCGGTCGCCATCGTCGCGTGGATCACGAAATCCGGCTTGAGGGACAGGGCAACGTCGACGTCTTCTCTCACCGCTTCGCTGAGATGAATCGAGAACAGCTTGCCTTGGTCCTTGGTGAGCTCAGAGACGGCCTTGAGGAAAGCGAACGGGAGGTCAGAGCATGCGCTCAACCCGACTCCATCGGAGGAATCCAGAAGTGCATGGACTTCACCCGCAGAGGCTTCTGCGGTCGCCGGCCTTCCAAGCAGGACCGCCCTCGGGTGGTACGGTCGGAGGAGCTCCGCGAGCATGCGGATGCCTTCGATGCCCTCCTCCCTGAAGTCCGAGAATATGGAGACCCCGCACGCGGCCATCAGGTCGAGGGACTTCAGCATGCCGCTCGTCTTGACCTCCCTCGAGGTCGACCTGAGAATCCGGTGTTTGTACCCGTCGGGATGTGCCACGAGTCTGTCGAGGGGCATCTCCGGCGCAGGAAAGGCGAAGGTATCACCGATGTGAGTGTGGGAGTTAACGAAACCGGGAATCACAAGACCTTTTCGTCCATTGACAGGCGGATCCCCGTGGCACACCTCGATCAATACATCCCCTTCTATCCGAAGATAGCCCTTCCTTGCGGTCGTGCCGTCGAAGATTACGTCGCCGAGGCACTGAGACTGCATGATCTTCAGGGAGCCCATGGTAGGTTCATTCCTAATAACTTGCCGAGCGGTAGCTGAAGCCTTCCAGCCCTTTTGTGAACCGCTTGATTTGGTCAAGAACGTTTATATGGGGGCACGATTTCAGGCTGAACCAGAGGACCAGAGGTATTCTGATGCCTGCGAGGATCAACAAGGAAGAATGCGTTGCTTGCGGCGCCTGTGTGGATGTTTGTCCAGAAGGCGCGATCACCGTTGAGGACGTTGCCATCGTTGACGAGAAGAAATGCCTCGACTGCGCAGCCTGCGTTGACGAGTGCCCGAACAGCGCAATCAAGGTCGAAGAGAAGAAGTAGCCTCCTCAAGGCCATACGCTCTGGACGGGGCAGCGCGCGTTTTATGCTAGTGAGCCCCGCAAGCTCCCTGCTCAATCTTGAAATATCTAGTGACGGCTTTCACAGCTGGTGGACGCTTGGCGGTGTCGGTCGTACTCCTTCTGATAATGATCCTTGTCGCCTTCGTCCCATCTCTCATCTATCTCATCTGGATTCGAAACACGGAGAGGTATCAAAGGGAGCCCTACGGAAGGCTCCTCAAGATATTCGCGTACGGGGCGGTCGTCTCGGTGGCAGTAGCCATAGTCATCGAGGGGGTGCTGCTCAGTCTGCTAAACCTGAACATGGAGCGCATCTACCAGTTGCTCGGGGAGAACCCCAACCTGACCACGCTGATCCTTGCGCTGATAATCGCTCCGTTCGTCGAGGAGGCCGCGAAATCGATTGGAGTGTTCCTGTCAAGAAAACGCATGAGGGATATCGAGGACGGGATCATCTACGGGGCGGCGGCTGGACTAGGCTTCGCCGCGACGGAGAACCTGCTCTACGAGAGCCAAGCATATGTCACCTCGGGAGCAGCGGGATTGATCACGTTAGCGATAGTCCGGACCGTCTCGTCTGCGCTGCTTCATGCGACCTCTTCGTCCGTCCTCGGTCTGGGGATAGCCAGGAGCCTCACCCAGGGGCGAGGGCTGCTCCTGTACTATCTCGTGGCTGTCGCACTGCACAGTGTCTTCAACTTCGCCGCATCGTTTGGGACCCTGTACGAGCAAGACATTGGGGAATTGGCGAATCTCATCGGCCTCTTCGCCGCCATCGCTATAGCTGTGGCCGGCATCTCCATAATGAGGGCCAAGATCCGCGTACTGGATCGACCCGCGTGAGAGGAGTGCAGTACCATGCGGAAGAAAGCGAAAGTGACACATCGCCGAGCAATAGAAGAAGCGAACGGGAACGAGGGATGATGGCATGAGTTTCAGGGGTTTCATTTCCGCAGATATCCGGCCGAACGAGAGGTTGGCGGGGATTCTGAACGATCTCATCGCGTCGAGGGCAGACATCAAAGTTGTCAAGCCGGGCTTGCTGCATCTAACTCTGAAGTTCCTGGGGCAGACGGAAGATGATCTCGTTCAAGAGATTGCGAGAAGGATTGGCGTTGCGGCCTCCGGAATCGGTCCGTTCACAATAAGCCTCAAGGGCATGGGAGCATTTCCGTCGCTTTCGAACATCAGGGTCGTCTGGGTCGGGATCGAGAATGGCGAGCCGCTCGTGAGGATCGCCCGCAACCTGGAGACCTCGATGGCTGAGCTAGGCTTCAAGCAGGAGAATCGGGGATTCGTTCCCCACCTGACAGTGGCGCGAATGAGAAGCGGAAGGAACATGGGGAACGTCCAGGAACTGATCAAGTCGAACGCGGCCTCCGAGTTCGGGGAGTACCTGGTCGACAGGATCAACCTGAAGAAGAGCGTTCTAGGTCCACAGGGGCCAACATACTCAACCGTGTTCGAATTCAAGCTCTCAGGGTCGTGATTGCCCTCTGTCATTCGGACATTTCGAGAAGCTCCGTGATATCGATTACCCGCATACCCGACTCAGTCTCTGCAGCCTCGCGCAGGCTCTGAAGGCACCAGGGGCATGCTGTGACGATGACTTCGGCTTCGACATCCTTCGCCATCCTCAACCTGTCCAAGGCTACCGACTGTGCCAATTCTGGATATGCGCTTCCGACACCTGATCCAGAGCCGCAGCAGGCGCTCGTCGAATTCGAGCGCTCCATATCGACGAACGATGCCCCCGCCACGGCGGACAAGAGCCTTCTTGGCTCATCGAAGACGCCGAGTTCCCGCCCGAGATCGCAAGGGTCATGGAAAGTGATATTGGCCATCCCCTTGATGCGCTTCAGATTGAGAGAGTCAATCCTTGCTGCAAGGAACTGTGCCATGTGCTCGACCTTCATGCCATTCTTCTTCAAGAGATCGGGATCCCTGTTAAGGGCGGATGCGCACCCTGGACAGGAGGTGACTACGAGTCGCGCATCAGCCCGTACGAAATCCGAGATGCAGCCCTCGAGCTTTTGGCGCGCAAGTGTCTCATCACCAATCTTCCTGGCCGTCGAGCCGCAGCACCTCTCAGCTTCGCCAAGGTATGCAGGGTCGGCTCCTGCTAGCCTCATCAGTCGAACGGAGCGTTGCGCGTTCTCCGGAAAGAGAAGCGAAGTCGAGCAGCCCGCGAAGTAAAGGACATCACCCTTCTTGGCGAGGCCTTCGGCCCACTTCGCCTTCTGCCTCCTCGGAGTCTGCCAAGGGTTGTCGTAATTCCTCACGCTTGACAGCACCGCCTGGTGCTCTGGGGTAAGACCTTTTCTGCTCTTGTATGACGCAGTTCTTACATTGATGATGCCCTTTTTGGTGTCAATCCTCGCAGGGCACACGCTGGTGCATCCCCCACAGGTCGTGCAGAGGTACAGGCCCGAGTCCACCGCCTCGGATAGCCTGCCCCTCGTGCCCTCCAAATAGACCCCCTGACCTCCCATGTGCCCCGAAGGGCCGAACAGAGGACCGACCACGTTGTAGACAGGACAATGGAGAAGGCACATCCCGCAGCCGATGCAGTACTGCGGCTCCTTGTCGGCGGCCTTCAACCTGCCATCGTCAACTAGGAGTATGACGACTTCCCGAGGGCCGTGCATCCCCTTGTAGACCTTCTTCTCAATATCCGCCGTGTAGCTGGGGCCAGTGATGATGTTGATGTAGGAGCTCACGATCTTGCCGGTCGAGAGATACGTCTGGAGCTTGGTCACGTTCACGGCGTCGTCCAGGGTCGGCACGATCTTGTCCGGAGTGGTCACGATGATGTGCTTGTCCGGAGCCATAGAGCATCTCGTGGCGTTCCCCTCGTTGTGGACGATGATGACGGCCCCCTCGCTCGCGGAGATCGCGTTCGCCCCGGTGATCCCCACCTGGGCCTTGGCCAGGTAGCCAGCTATCTCATCCCTCATGACCCTGGTCAGCTCCGCAGGATCCTCTGACACCTTCCTGCCGAAATGCCGAGTGAAGAGTTCGGATATCTGCCCGCGCGTCATGTGGCATGCAGGGCCCGTGGGATGGACGGCAGGGCATCCGGCCAGCTGGATGATCCTGTCCCCTAGGTCTGTCTCGATGACCTCCACGCCTTCCCCCTCCAGAAACTCAGCCAGGTGTAGTTCCTTTGTCACGTTAGACTTGGATTTGACCACAAGCTTCCGATCGTCGAGCTCCTGCAGGATCTGCTTCCTCGCGGATTCCGCGGACTTCAGCAGAACTACTCGAAAACCGTTCTCGCGAAGAGACGCGAGAGCCTGCGCCAGCAACTCCTGGCGACCGACCGACGATTCTTTGGTCTTCCGCAGCCTGTCCTTACGGTCCTCCAAGTCGGGGATTCTCGCGGAGTTCTCCTTCTGCCTGTCCGTGATCGTCCTGAAGGACCGTCTCATCCCGTCGAGATTGGCCCGGTTCTTCACCGCATTTCGGACGCGCTCGCCCAACTCGGTTCCGGACATCTGACTCCTAGCAGCAGCAAGAGGTGTCAATGCTGGAGGGACTGGATCTTGTCCCATTCCAGGGCATGTGCAATGCCTGCCTTCTTCAGGATCTTGCTCAGCCTTTCCGCCACGCGCACCGTCTCCGTGGTCTTCGAATCCGCCCTTATGTAGAACTGCTTCTTCCCTTTCGTCAGGGGGAATACCATTCTCATCCTGCCGCGTCTGTTATAGCCCTCCGGTTTCCTGTTCTTCTCAATGTCCATCATGTTGATCCTCAGGAACATCTGGAGGATCTCATCTTCGTCGGGCATCTGGTCGGTCTCGTTCAAGAACACTCTCAGCATCTCCTCAAATACGCCCTGGAGGTCCTTGTACCTGAACTTCTCCTTGAAAACTATGTGCCCGGTCTCGGCCTTCATGCGACCGTTCCGATTGCCAACGCCGTATTTAACGGTACTGCCAGGAGGCGTTGCGGGCACCCGAGATCTTGGATGGCACAAGTGATTTATCGGTTGTAGGCGTTGGAAGGAACGATGCCCACAGCCCTCACCATCGCCGGTTCTGATTCGGTAGGCGGCGCCGGCCTCCAGGCAGACCTGAAGGCCTTCGAGGCGGTGGGCGTTCACGGGTGCTCAGTCGTCACCTGCGTGACTTCGCAGAACACACGAAGAGTATCATCGATATTTCCGATACCGCCCTCGGAAGTATTGTCGCAGCTGGAATCCGTCCTTGAGGATGTCGAGCTCGATGCGATCAAGACGGGGATGCTCTATGCCCCCGAGACTGTCGAGGTCGTGTCCTCTCGGCTGAGGAGGGTCGACGCTCCATTGGTGGTCGATCCTGTCCTGGCGGCGACGACGGGTAGCAGCCTCCGGGCGGAAGGATTCGAGGCAGCGTTGATCAAGAGACTGATTCCGAAGGCCACGCTCGTGACTCCCAATCTCCACGAGGCGTCCGCCCTTTCGGGGCTGGATGTGCGCGATGAGAAGTCGGTGAAGCGCGCGGCGGCCGTAATCAGGGGGTTGGGCGCGAGGAATGTCCTCATAAAGGGAGGCCACCTCAAGGGAACTGAAGCCGCAGACTACCTTTTCACCGAGAATGGAATGACGAAGTTGACGACACCAAGGGCGCTCGTGTCCGTTCACGGGACAGGCTGCGCCCTCGCCTCGCTCATCGCAGCGCACCTGGCGCTCGGCAACGGAGTCGTCGATGCAACGCGAAAGTCCAAGACGATGATTTACAAAGCGATCATCGCAAGAGAGACTGTCGGCAAAGGGATACCCTGCGCGAATCCCCTGGCAGTTCTCCGTGGAAATGCCGAGAAGGTCTCGATGCTGGAGCAGCTGGAAGCGGCCGGACAAGAGCTTGAGCGCATCCTTGACGCCGATCTCATTCCCGAGGTTGGCTCGAACATGGGCTACGCGTCGTTGGCCGCGCTGGAGCCTGAAGAGGTTGCCGCGTTCGACGGGAGGATCGTGAGGATTGGCCATCGTGCCCGCAGGGTGGGTTGTGCCAGGTTCGGGGCTTCGAAGCATGTAGCAAGAATCGTGCTTGCTGCCGGGTGCCACGATCCCGCAGTCAGATGTGCGCTCAACATAAAGTACTCCGACAATAATCTCGATGCCTGTCGCAAAGCCAAACTAACAGTTTCCGCGTTTGACAGAGCCAGGGAGCCAAAGGGGGTTTCGTCAATGACATGGGGAGTCCACAGCGCCATCCAGAAGTACGGCTCGGTTCCCGACGTCATCTCCGATCGTGGAGGAGTTGGAAAGGAGGCTATGATCCGCATTCTTGGGCGGAGCCCAGATGACGTTCTCCGGAAACTGAAGCGGATGATGTCGAGGCGATGAGCGGGGACAGACGATGAAGGTCGCGATGTTCGCAGACTCGTTCCACCCGATGGTCGACGGGGCTGTCGTCTCAATGGAGAACGCTTCGGCCGGGCTCGAAAAAAGGGGGCACGAGGTCATCGTCATCGCCCCCAACGTCCAACCAAGGCCTAGATACTCGAGGAAGGTGCATTACCTTCCCTCGATGGGATTCAGGAGCTATCCCGGGTACAGGGTCGCCATCGCGCCGTCCGATATGCTTGAATTCCTGAGGGGGGAGAAGGTGGACGTGATTCACTGCCATGGTCTGGCATCCATGGCCATCTTGAGCCTGACAGCCGCAAGGGCTCTCAAGATACCTCACGTGCTGACGTTCCACACCCTCGCTCATGAAGGGATGAGACACTACTCCCCCTTCAGGACGAGGGATGACATCATGGACGAGCTCGTGTGGATCTACTTGAGGAACATGCTCAAGAGACCGGAGGTCGTGATTGCCCCCTCGAGCCCGATACGGGACGAGCTCATCGCGAACGGAGTCAAGATGAAAGCCTGCGAGGTCGTGCCAACAGGGGTCGACTGCGTTCGATTCAGTCCTGAGAAATACGACAAGCGGTTCCTCGAGAAGTACGGGCTCCTTGGCAAGAGAGTGCTGCTTCACGTCGGCCGACTGTCCATGGAGAAGCGCCTCGACATCGTGCTCGAGGCAGTGGCGAAACTTGCCCCCTCCGAGCCAGACCTGCGGCTCCTGGTCGTCGGAACCGGCCCTTCGGAGGATCTGTACAAGCAGAAGGTGAGGGATCTCGGTCTATCGGAACGCGTGACTTTCACCGGCTTCCTGCCTGACGACGAACTGGCGGTGGCATACGCCAGCAGTGAGATGCTCGTGATAGCCTCCACGTTCGAGACACAAGGGATGGTGGTCCTAGAGTCTCTCGCATCCGGCACCCCGGTCGCAGGGATACGCTGCAGAGCCATCCCGGAGTTCGTGAAGGAGGGCAAGAACGGCTGCCTTTTCGACTCAGACTCGTGCGGGGAGGCCATCCAGAGATGCCTTGCAAGAGCGGATTCGATGATGTTGAGCGCTGTATCGACCGCACGTGATTTCTCGGTGGACGCCTGCACCGCGAAACTTGAGAAGGCGTATCAGAGGGCCGCCGAGATACTCGCATCACTGTAAACCTCGGCTCGCCTCAGGAAAGTATTTCTATCCTTGGGCGCGATGGCCAGAATCGGGTTGGTATGGTCCTTTCTTACGCCCTGTTCTTCACCGTCTACGCCCTCACCATCGTCGTCGGAACGATTGTCGGGCTGCTCCTCATGGTCGGCTGGAAGAACCTCTGGCTCAAGAAGATCCTGGCATCGCTGAAGTACAACATCGTATACCTCATATTGCTCGCCGGGTTCCCGTCGTTCATACTGCTAGTCGACGCGATTGTTTCCAGGTCCCTTGTCGACCCGAGCAACGAGATAGGCTACACGAACTGGATATTCCAGCTCAGCGGAGAGGCCATCAAGATCATCCAGGAGAGGCTGAACTATGCCCTCTTCCAGGACTTCTTCATAGTGGTCTATGTCTGGGCCTTCACATTCATCATCTACTTCTGCCCGATATTGCTGCTTGCGAAGGACGACAGGGCTACGCTCAGGCGATACGCGGTCGCGATGATCCTGAACTATCTCGTGTTGATCCCGTTCTACACCTTCTTCCCGGTTGCCGTCAGCGGCTCTACCCCGGAATCCGGAATGAGGCCGATTCTGTATGTGAGCACTCACTGGGGAAGGCTGGTCACTAGCGTCGACCCCCTCAACCACGACTTCCCCAGCGGCCACGTGAGCCTGATGGTGGCGTCATTCCTGGTGTTCTATCTCGCGGGCGCCGAGTACAAGAAGTTCTACCTGTTCCTAGCATCATCCACGTTTGCGATCGCGTTCGCCGTGCTGTACCTTGGGATTCACTGGCCGCCGGACGTCTTCGCGGGCTTCATAGTCGGCGTGGCGACCGCGGTTGCCTCGGGCAGCCCGAGAATCCAGCTCACGATTGACCGCTACGTAAGGATTGTGACGAGGTGGTTCTTCCGGGATCGGCCGGAAAGCGTCAGTCCGCCTCGGCCCGAGTCACCTTGATGATTGTCACCTCGAAGTACAACGTCCTGCCCGCGATTTCCGCGTTGTAGCCGAGTGATGGGTCGCTCTTCCCGACCTGGAAAGTGCCGTTGTCGCTGTTGTAGGCGGTAACGATGATGGTCTTCCCGTCGATGTCCATTCCCTTGACGTTGTAGACGTCCTCCGGAGAGAGGCCGTGCTCGACGGTGATCATGCCTTCGATCTCATCATATTCCAGGACCTTGACGGGCCATCCAGCTGGATTGGCCGAGTCATCGGGGTTGCCGAACGGGTATACCACCTGTCCGACGGTCGGTATGTGCTTTATCAAGACGGTCCCCGCGAGAATCTCGACGACCTGGACGTCCCATTTCCAGAAGTAGTGGGGCAGGATGGCCATCGGCACAGGCGAGGTCTCGAACGCCTCGCTGAATTCTGAGGTGGACAGTCTCTCAGTCATGGGTACCTCTTCGTGAAGCATCTGCCAGTGCGTGAGATTGGCGTTCACCTCATACCCGTCACCCGGGACGACCTCTATGGTCTCGTGATCGCCCTCCTGCATCCCAATCACTCCGAGGGCAAATCCCTTGATCGTTCCACCGATGCCGTATTTGCCTGCGGTCATGTTGAAGGGCGTGTATGAGCTCGCGTCCCTGATTGAGAAGGTCAACGACTTCGGATACGTCGCGTTGTTCACGGCGATGCTGTAGATGCTGGTGTCGAACACCTTTCCATCCGGCAGCCGCCCTGTGTAGTTCATCGTCACAAGGTCGCCAGCGACGATCACTGTCGACGACGGCGACTTGGATGCCCCCGACTGGGTGTAGAGGACGTATCCGATCAATGCCCCGCAGACAACGATCCCTGCTACGATTGCCGCAAGGACCTTCCGCCTCGGGTTGCGTTCCGGGGATGCTGACGGCTGACCCTGTTGGCTGTCCATCCAAGTCCCGGGCGCGGTTATAATCTGACCCGATATAAAGGTTCTCGCCCATCACAAGGAGCGATCTACCCGCCAGATACCGGCGGGAAGATGCTGACGTCGTCAGCTTCCTGAAGGGGGACTGGGTCACCGGGACCGAACTTCACATTCCTTCCGTTCACAAGGATCACCGCGCTGCCGTTCTTCGCGCCCTCAAGCAGCTCAGAGAGACTCGGCCCGAACATCTCGCCCAGTCTGCGAAGGAGGTCCCAGACGTCGACCGCCTCAAGCTCGACTTCCGCGACCCCCGCAGCCTCGCGTACCGTGGCGAACATCTTGACCCTGACGGTGGGCATCGGCTCATAATCGCATCATCAAGGTTAAGTAGTCTCGCGGGTCACGGTGAAGGCATCCACTGACTTGTTGACCCTACGCAGAATGGCCCCAAATCGTCGGGCGAGTGCCACAATGCCAGCATCTATGTAGAAAAGGTTATCAGGTGGCGATGGAATAACATCAGCAGGATTTGCGGGTTCATGGGCGATCAAGCGCGGAAATAGTCTTCTGTGCAGGTCCCCGAAGACCTCGGGTCCGGCACCCCCCGGTCGGATGTGGTCTCATGCTCGGCAAGAAACTTTCGAAAGGATTCCTGGTGGATTTCAACGGCAACCTTGTGAGAGAGTTCATTTTCAGCCCGAAGGCAGAGGCATCCTACGACCAGCTGAGGACCGTGTTCCAGGGCCGTCCGGACTTCGCTTCCATGGGATCGTTCCAATGGGGGAGGTTGAACTGCTGCGTCATCCGAGGGGAGAAGCTTCATTTCATCACCGTCGGCAAGGATCTCCCGGAGGAGGAGGACGCCGCGCTCATAAGGGACCTCCTCGCCTCGACGGAGAAGTCTTTCGACCAGACCATCGAGGGACGCCTGAAGACCGCATACGAGGCCGAGCAACGCGCCAAACAGGAGCTTGACACCGCAAAGCAGTCCGTCGCCACGCTCGACTCGGAGAAGAAATCCCTCAGGGAAGAGGAGGTCGAGGTCGAGACTCTCAAGGGCGAACTCGAGCGGCTGAGAAGCGAGACGGAGAAGTGGCAAGACGAGCTGAGGGAGTTCGAAGTCCAAGTCAACGAGCGCCACGCTCAGATTACGGAGCGGGTAACACTGCTGCTGGAGCGCGAGCAGGCACTCGCCAAGTCTCAACAGGCATTCGACATAGCGTCGGAGGCGAAGAGGTCGCTAATAAGGCGGATGCAGCAGAGCGTCGCGGAATCCTTCGCCGAATCGGAATCCGGGCTCGCGAAGGCGACCAAGGCCCAGGCCGAAGCCGGTGAGAGGGAGAAGGAGCTGAAGGTCTCAGAGGACCAGTTCGAGGGCGAGAAGACTGCCTGGGAGAAGCAGGTGGCCGAGGAGAAGGCGCGGATGCTGGAGCTCGACCGGGATAGGGAGAGGCTCCAGAAGGAGGCGAGCCAGCTCGAAGCCGGTCGCGCCAGCCTTGCAGCCGCGGAGACGGCGTTGAAGCTCCAACAGGACGATGCGAAAGCAGAGACCGCTCGCCTGGGCGCTGAGAAGAAGCTGATCTCCCAGGAACGCGAGAAGGCGATGGCGGACATCGCGGAGCTGCAGGCGACATTGGACTCCAGGGAGAAAGCTGTTCAGAAGCGCGAGACCGATGTGGAGTCAAGGCAGAAGGACTACGAGAAGGCGCTGGCAGAGCTGAAGCCGCGACAAGACAATCTCGAGGTTCAGGCCGAGGAGCTGAGAAAGCGGGTTTCTCTGCTCAACGAAAGGGAGGGTGCGCTCGCAGCGGCTCAATCCGAGCTATCGGCGCGCAAGGCCGAGGTAGAGAAGAACGCCGAGACTCAGCAGAAGGAGCTCTCGACGCTGCTCGCGAAGATCGGGAAGGACAACGAGGACCTGAAGGCGAGAGCAGCATCACTGGATTCGAGGGAGGTCGGCATCAAGGACAAGGAACTCAAGACCTCGGATGCCGAGAAGCGCGTTGAATCCCTGCTAAGAGACCTTGACAAGAGGCAGAAGGACTTGGACCTGAGGG
>Ga0153915_10000180_pt1 | contig 56940 bp, 45 predicted proteins | sample Opewatmetagenome_2_FD_107003 | JGI IMG/M metagenome (GOLD analysis project Ga0153915, IMG submission 107003) | Freshwater wetland microbial communities from Ohio, USA - Open water 3 Core 3 Depth 3 metaG | ecosystem: Environmental > Aquatic > Freshwater > Wetlands | place: USA: Ohio, Lake Erie...
GCGTCCGTCCGCCGATCGCGGGCGCGCCGGCCGCCGGCAAGCCAGGCGCGAGCGCGGCCGGCGTCAGGCCGCCGGGCCCAAGTACGCCCGGCTCGAGCGGGGCGTCCGTCCGTCCGCTCCACTCGAGTGCGGCGGGCATCCGCGTGCCGGCCGCGAGGGCGCCGACCGGGAGCGCCCAGGTGGCCCAGGCGCGCGCGGCGGGCGAGCCCGGCGCGGCGGCCCCCGGCGCGTCTGCTCCGGCCTCGTCGCGCTTTCCGATCGGGCTGTCGCTGGGAATCCTCGTGTTCGCGATGATGGCCTCGTTCGCGTTCTGGCTGGCCTGGGGCGGCGCCCCCCCCCCGCGCCCTCCGGAACGGGCCGCCGTCTCCCCTCCGCCGCCCGTCCCGCAGCCTCCGCCGGGCGGAGCCGTCCAGGTCGTCCTCCGGCTCGTTGGCTCCAACACCGCCGGCGCGCAGCTCGCGCCCGCGCTGGCCCAGGGCTATCTCGCCTCCCTCGGCACGACGGGCGTCGAGATGGCGTCCCCGCGGCCCGACGAGGTCTCGATCCAGGGGACGAAGGACGGCGCGAGGCAGGGCATCACCATCTCGGCGCACGGCTCGGCGACCGCCTTCGGCGCGCTTCTCGACGGCACGGCCGACATCGGCATGTCCTCGAGGCGCGTCAAGCCGGACGAGGCGCAGAGGCTCGCGGCGCTCGGCGTCATGACCTCGCCCGCGAACGAGCACGTCGTCGCGCTGGACGGAATCGCGGTGATCGTGAGCCGGGCGAATCCCATCGCCCAGCTCTCGCGGGAGCAGCTGGCGGAGGTGTTCGGCGGCCGCGTGTCCGATTGGTCCCGGCTCGGGGGCCAGGCGGGGCCGATCCACGTCATCGCGCCCGACGAGAAGTCGGGGACGATGGACCTCTTCCAGACGCTGGTCCTCGGGAGGGCCCCGCTCTCCGCGGGGGCCAGGCGGCTTTCGGCCAACCAGGCGGTGACGGACGCCGTGGCAGGCGATCCCGCCGGCATCGGCCTCGTCGGCCTCCCCTTCGTCCGCGGCGTCAAGGCCCTGGCGGTGGCCGAAGGGAACGCGGCGCCCATGATCCCCACCGCGTTCACGCTCGCCAACGAGGACTACTTCCTGACGCGGCGGCTGTACCTCTACACCGACCAGGCGAGCAAGAATCCGCACGTCTCGCGCTTCGTGGAGTTCGCGCTCGGGCCCGAGGGCCAGGCCATCGTCAAGAAGGCCGGCCTCGTCGAGCTGACGGTCAAGGCGGAGCCGCGGCCCCCGCCGCAGGGGGCTCCCCAGGCCTACGTCCGGCTCACCGCCGGATCGAGGCGGCTCTCGACCGACTTCCGCTTCGTGGTGGGCTCGAGCCGGCTCGACAACCGGGCCGTGCGCGACCTGGAGCGCGTCGTCGAGTATCTGCGCGACAACGATCTCAACGGGGCCAGCGTCAGGTTGCTGGGTTTCTCCGACAGCCACGGCGGGGCGACCGTGAACATGGCGCTGTCGCGCGAGCGCGCGGTCCGCGTGGCCGCGGCCTTCGCGCAGCGCGGGATCACCGGCGCCACGATCGCGGGATTCGGCCCGGTGATCCCGGTGGCGGACAACGCCACCGAGATCGGGCGGGAGAGGAACCGGCGCGTCGAGATCTGGATCTCGAGGTGAGGCGGGAGGCGCCCCGTCGGGGGCGCCTGCCGATCTCCGTGGCGAGGGGCGGGGGCGCGGCATAGCATCGCCCGAGGCCCGCCATGCCCCGGCTCGCCGCGAATCTCTCCATGCTCTGGAACGAGCTGGACTTCGTCGACCGCTTCGCGGCCGCGGCCCGGGCCGGCTTCGACGGGGTGGAGTTCCTCTTCCCCTACGCCCACGAGAAGCAGAAGCTCGCCGACGCCGTCGGCAGGGCCGGCGTCGAGGTGGTCCTCTTCAACATGCCGCCCGGCGACTGGAGCGCCGGCGACCGCGGCCTCGCCTGCGATCCGAAGCGCGTCGGCGAGTTCGAGGACGGGGTGGGCGCGGCCGTCGAGTGGGCGCGGGCGCTCGGCTGCAAGCGCATCCACGCCATGGCGGGCATCCGGCCCCGGGGGGTCTCCGAGGACGACCTGCGGGAGACCTGGGTCGCGAACCTGCGCTTCGCCGGCAAGGAGCTCGCGAAGAGCGGCCTCTCCCTCCTCGCCGAGGCCATCAACACCCGCGACATGCCCGGCTTCTACCTCTCGACCTCGCGCCAGGCCTTCGATCTCATGGACGACGCCGCGGTGGAGAACCTCCACTTCCAGTACGACATCTACCACATGCAGATCATGGAGGGAGACCTGGCGCGCACCATCGAGGAGAACCTCGCCCGGATCGGCCACATGCAGCTCGCCGACACGCCGGGCCGCCACGAGCCCGGAACGGGCGAGATCAACTACGCGTTCCTGCTCCGCCACGTCGACCTCGTCGGATACCGGGGCTGGATCGGCTGCGAGTACCGGCCGCTGGCCGGCACCGAGGCGGGCCTCGGATGGGCGAGGCCGTACTTGAAGGAAAGGGGGACGCGATGAGCCAGGTGGGATTCGTCGGCCTCGGAATCATGGGCAAGCCCATGGCCGCGAACCTCCTCCGGGGCGGCCACGCGCTCTTCCTCCACAGCCGCAGCGGCGTGCCACAGGAGCTCGTCGCCGCGGGCGGAGTCGCCTGCGAAAGCCCGCGAGAGGTGGCCGGGAAGGCCGACGTCGTCGTCACCATGGTGCCGGACACGCCGGACGTGGAACGGGTGCTGTTCGGCCCGGGCGGCGTCGCCGAGGGGCTGCGGCCCGGCAAGGTGGTCGTCGACATGAGCTCGATCTCGCCCATCGAGACCCAGGCCTTCGCGGAGCGGGTCAACGGGCTCGGGTGCGAGTACGTGGACGCGCCGGTGTCGGGCGGCGAGGTGGGCGCCAGGAACGCGGCGCTCACCATCATGGTGGGGGCGAGCGAGGCCGCCTTCGCCAGGGTGAAGCCCCTCCTCGAGCTGCTCGGCAAGTCCATCACCCTCGTCGGCGGAGTCGGCGCGGGTCAGATCTGCAAGGTGGCGAACCAGATCATCGTGGCGCTCAACATCGAGGCGGTGGCGGAAGCGCTCCTGTTCGCGTCCAAGGCCGGCGCCGACCCGGCCAAGGTGCGCCAGGCGCTCCTCGGCGGCTTCGCCTCCTCGCGCGTGCTCGAGGTGCACGGCGAGCGGATGGTGAAGCGCACCTTCGACCCCGGCTTCCGCATCGAGCTGCACCAGAAGGACCTGGCCCTCGCCCTCTCCGCCGCCCGGCGGATGGGCCTCTCGCTGCCGAACACGGCCACCGCCCAGGAGCTGTTCAACGCCTGCCGCGCGCACGGCGGCGCGCGATGGGACCATTCGGCGATGGTGAAGGCGCTCGAGATGCTCGCGAACCACGCGGTCGCGGGGTAGCGCCCCGTTTTGCATTCGAGGCGATTCCCGACGTACGCTCGGGCTCGTGAAGCCTCCTCCACCCGGCGGCCTCCGCGAGCTGTCGAGGCGCGGCGCCCAGGCGGTCCTCGAGGGCCTCGGCTTCCTCTGGTCGCAGTCCGCGGCCCTCGACCTCCGGATCCTGGGCCGGACCCTTCTGCACACGGCCCTAGTCGGCGGCATCGCCGGCCTCGTCGGCGCCGCGTTCTTCGCCGGTCTCGAGCTGGCGCAGCGGCTCCTCCTCGAAGGGCTCGCCGGGTACGCTCCGCTGCGCGCCAGGGGAGAGACGTTCCTCCCGCCATTCGAGGGGCGCGCCTTCCGGGTGTGGGCGCTCGTGCTCCTCCCCGCCCTGGGAGGGCTCGCGAGCGGGCTTCTGACGTGGCGCTTCGCCCCCGAGGCGGCGGGCGGTGGCGGCGACGCGACCGTCGAGGCCTACCACCGCGGGGGCGGCATCATCCGGCGGCGGGTCATCCCGGTGAAGATGCTGGCCGCCATCTGCACCCTGGCGAGCGGAGGGTCCGGAGGGCGCGAGGGCCCGACCATGCAGATCGGCGGCGCCATCGGGTCGCTCGTCGGGCGCTGGCTCCCCACCAGCGCACGCGAGCGCCGGGTGCTCTTCGTCGCGGGCGTCGCCGCCGGCATCTCGGCCGTCTTCCGGACGCCCCTCGGCGCGGCGCTCCTCGCGGTCGAGATGCTGTACCGCGACGACTTCGAGGCCGACGCCCTCGTCCCGGCCATCCTCGGGAGCGTCGTGGCCTACTCGGTGGTCATCACCGTCTTCGGGGAGACGACGCTCTTCGGCCATCCAGCACGATTCCCCTTCGTGCCGGCGCACCTGCCGCTCTACGGCCTGCTCGCCCTGGTCGCGGCGCTGGCGGGCGTGGCGTTCCTGTCGGCGCTTCGCCGCGTCCAGGGGGTCTCGGCGCGGCTTCCGCTGCCGGTCTGGGCGCGGCCCGCGGCCGGCGGCCTCGCCATGGGATTGCTCGGCACCGGGCTCGCCCTGTGGCTGCGGGCCCGGCTGGGCGGCCCGGGCCTTGGCCTCGGCGTGTTCGGCGGTGGGTACGGGGCGGCGCAGGTCGCCCTCAGCGGCGGACCCGGGCTTCCGCAGGGATGGGAGCTCGTGGCGCTCTTCCTGGCGCTGGCTTCGGCGAAGCTGGTCGCCGCGTCGCTCACCATCGGGTCGGGCGCGGCGGCTGGCGACTTCGCGCCGTCGATCGTCATGGGGGGGCTGCTGGGCGCGGCCTACGGCCACGCTGCGGCCCTGCTGCTCCACGACCCGCGGATCCAGCCGGCCGCCTTCGCGCTCGTCGGCATGGGGACCTTCTTCGGGGGCATCGCCCACGCGCCGCTCTCGGCGCTCGTGCTGGTCTCGGAGCTGGCGGGCAGCTACGACCTGCTCGTACCCATGATGCTAGCGGTGGGAGTCGCCTTCGTCGTGCTGCGCAAGTGGTCCCTCTACCCCGCCCAGCCGCGCACGCACCGCCAGTCACCGGTGCACCGCTCCAGAGCGGCACCGGCCCTGGAGAACCTGCGCGCCGTCGACGTCCTCGTTCCGCTCGAGGTCCACGGTTTCCAGGCGGCGACGCCCTACGCCGAGGTGGTCCGCCGCGCCGCCGCGGCCGAGCGGCAGTCGGTGTTCCCCGTGCTGGGGGAGGGCGGCCGGCTGGCCGGCCTCGTCGACCTCGACCCGCTGAGGGTGCTCGGGCCGGAGCGCGACCTCGAGTGGGCCGTGGCGGCCGACCTGATGGTCCCGTTCGTCTCCGTGGCGCCGGACGACTCCCTCCAGGCGGTCGCCGAGAAGCTCGCGGAGAACGGTCTCCGCCAGCTTCCGGTGGTGTTCGGCGGGCGGGCGATCGGGCTCTTGGGCGAGGCGGAGATCGCGCAGGCCTTCCTGGCCGCCGTCGGGTCCGAAGCCGCGAAGGGCTGACGGGCCGCTTCGGCACGCGGAGGCTGCTCCGGTCGCTACACGTGGGCTAGACGGTCCCGGGCGGGGCAGGTGCCGGGCCCTCGCCGGGCTCCTCCCCACGGTGTAATCGCCCGCTTGCGGCGCGAGGAGCCCCCATTTAAAGGAAGCCGGGCATGGCCCCAGCCGGCGCGCCGCTCTCCGAGTGGGTCCGGGACGCCCGCCGGCGGACCCTGGCGCTCGTCGAGGACCTCGACGACCGGCAGCTCATGGGCCCGCGGCTCGCCATCGTGAACCCGCTCCGGTGGGAGCTGGGCCACGTCGCCTGGTTCCAGGAGCGGTGGGTGCTCCGGGAGGCCGCCGGGCGGGCACCGCTCCGCGCCGACGGCGACGCGCTCTACGACTCATCGGCGGTGCCGCACCACACTCGATGGGACCTGCCGCTCCCGACCCGCGCCGGGACGCTCGACTACCTCTCGGCCGTGGAGGAGCGGGTGCAGGAGCGGCTCGCGGCTCCCGGCCTCGGCGAGCGCGATGCGTACTTCGTGAAGCTCGCCGTCTTCCACGAGGACATGCACGGCGAGGCCTTTGCCTATACGCGCCAGACGCTGGGCTACGCCGCGCCCCGCCTCTTCACCGCGCAGGGAGACGCGCCCGCCGCGGGCGACGGGCCGCGCGGTGACGTCGAGGTCCCGGGAGGCCGCCTTTCCCTCGGGGCCAGCCCGGATGGCGGGTTCGCCTTCGACAACGAGAAGTGGGCGCACGAGGTGGAGCTGCGCCCGTTCCGCATCGCCCGGGCCCCGGTCACCCAGGGGGCCTTCCGCGCCTTCGTCGAGGAGGGCGGCTACCGGAGGCGCGAGCTGTGGAGCGAGGCGGGCTGGGACTGGCGCGAGCGCCAGGGCGCCGCGCACCCCGTCCACTGGCGGCGCGAGGGGAACGACTGGCTCCGGCGCGAGTTCGACCGGTGGGTGCCGCTCGAGCCCGATCTGCCCGCGCTGCACGTGTGCTGGCACGAGGCGGAGGCATTCTGCCGCTTCGCGGGGCGGCGCCTGCCCACCGAGGCGGAGTGGGAGGCGGCAGCGGGGGGCGCGCCGGGCGGGAGCGGGCTCGCGCCGGAGAAGCGGCGGTTCCCGTGGGGCGATGCGCCGCCGGACGCCGCGCGCGCCGCGCTCGACTTCCGCTCGCCGCGCTGCGCGCCGGTCTCGGCGCACCCCGCCGGCGACAGCGCCTTCGGCTGCCGCCAGATGATCGGGAACGTCTGGGAGTGGACGTCGAGCGACTTCCTGCCCTACCCGGGATTCGTTCCCGATCCGTACAGGGACTACTCCCAGCCCTGGTTCGGGACCCACAAGGTGCTTCGGGGCGGATGCTTCGTCACCCGCTCGCGACTCCTGCGCAACACCTGGCGCAACTTCTACACGCCGGACCGGCGTGACGTCTGGGCGGGGTTCAGGACATGCGCCCCCTGAGCATCTCCATCGTCACCCCGGCGCCGCGCCGCTCGCGCAAGGGGAACCGGGTCACCGCCCTGCGCTGGGCCGGGATCCTGCGGGGCCTCGGCCACCGCGTCCGGATCGGCGAGGAGTACCGGGGCGAGTCGTGCGAGATCCTGGTCGCGCTCCATGCGCGGCGTAGCTTCCCGTCGGTGAAGCGCTTCCGCGAGGAGCGTCCCGACGGCTCGGTGGTGGTGGCGCTGACCGGAACCGACCTCTACCAGGACCTGCGCGGGTCCGCCGAGGCGCAGGGCTCGCTGGCGCTCGCCTCCCGTCTCGTCGTCCTGCAGCCGCTCGGCATCGAGGAGCTGCCGGCGCCGCACCGGGCCAAGGCACGGGCCATCTTCCAGTCGGCCGCCTGCCCCCGCTCGGCGGCCACGCCATGTGCCGGCGAGTTCCCGGTGTGCGTGCTCGGCCACCTCCGGGCGGTGAAGGACCCGTTCCGCGCCGCCGAGGCGTCCCGCCTGCTCGCGGCAGACTCAAGGGTGCGGGTGCTCCACCTCGGCGAGGCGCTCGACCCCGGGACCGAGGCGCGGGCGCGCGCCGAGATGGCGGAGAACCCGCGCTACCAGTGGCTCGGCGCCCGGCCGCGCCGCGAGGCGCTGCGGCTCCTCGCGGGCTGCCGGCTCCTCGTGCTCTCCTCGGTCGTCGAGGGCGGGGCCAACGTGATCTCCGAGGCCCTCGCCTGCGGCGTGCCGGTGCTCGCGAGCCGTATCCCCGGCTCCGTCGGGATCCTCGGCCCCGACTACCCGGGCACCTTTCCGGTGGGGGACACCGCGGCGCTCGCCGCCCTGCTCGCCCGCGCCGAGACCGACCCCGCCTTCCTGGAGGACCTGCGCCGCCGCTGCGAGGCCGTGCGGCCGATGGTCGCTCCCGCGCTGGAGCGGGAGTGCTGGGCGCGCCTGCTCGGGGAGATGGGCGCCGAGCGCCGCCTGCGCGTGGTTCGAGGCGCCGCGGCCCCCGACCGCTCCGCCTTCGCTCGCGACGTGGCCGACGGGCTCTCGGCGAGCCCGAAGCGGTTGCCCTGCCGCTGGTTCTACGACGAGGAGGGCTCCCGGCTCTTCGAGGAGATCACGCGGCTGCCCGAATACGAGCTGCCGCGGGCCGAGCGCGAGATCCTGCTCGCGCGCGCGGCGGAGCTGGCGGCCCTCCTCTCCGCGGCCCCGGCGGTGATGGAGCTGGGGAGCGGCAGCTCCACCAAGACCGAGATCCTCCTCGAGGCCATCCTCCACCGGCACGGCAGGGCCCGCTACCTGCCGGTGGACGTCTCGGAGAGCGCCCTCGTCCCGGCGGCGCGCCGACTCGTCGAGGCCCACCCGGGCCTGGAGGTGGTGGCGATCGCGGGCGACTACGAGGACGGGCTGCGCCGCCTGCCGCGGGAGCCCCTGCCGCGCCTCGTCCTCTGGCTCGGGTCCAACATCGGAAACCTGGAGCGCTCGGAGGCGGCGGCCTTCCTGGCGCGGTTGCGCGGACTGCTCTCGCCCGGCGACCGGATCCTGGTGGGCATCGACCTTCGCAAGGGCCGGGCGGTCCTGGAGGCCGCCTACGACGACGCCCAGGGGGTGACGGCCCGCTTCAACCTGAACCTGCTCGCCCGGATCGACGCCGAGCTGGGCGGCCACTTCGACCTGCGCGCCTTCCGGCACCGCGCCCTCTACGACGAGGCGCGCGGCCGGGTCGAGATGCACCTCGTCTCCCGCCGGGCGCAGCGGGTGCGCATCGACGCCCTCGGGACCGAGGTGGAGCTGGCGGAGGGGGAGACCATCCACACCGAGAACTCGTACAAGTACTCCCCGGACGAGATCGACGAGCTGGCCCGGGCGTCCGGGCTGCGCATCGAGCGGCGCTGGCTCGACGGCGACCGACGCTTCGCCTCCGTCCTCCTGGTCGTCTGAGAGCGGCGTGCTCGCGCTCGACGGCGTCTCGAAGCGGTACGGGGGCGCGGTGGCGCTCGCGCCGACCGACCTCGAGGTCAGGGCGGGGGAGACCGTGGTCCTGCTCGGGGAGAGCGGGTGCGGCAAGTCCACCCTCCTCAAGATCGCGCTCGGCCTGGTGCGTCCCGATGCGGGGAGCGTCCGCTTCGCCGGCGAGGAGGTCACGCCCGAGCGGGTGCTCGCCGTGCGCCGGCGCATGGGGTACGTGGTCCAGGGGGGCGGCCTGTTCCCCCACCTCAGCGCGGCGGGGAACGCGGCGCTGCTGGCCCGCCACCTGGGCTGGCCGGAGCCGCGCATCCGCGAGCGGCTCGCCGAGCTCTCGGAGCTGGCCCGCCTGCCGCCCGACCTCCTGGACCGCTTCCCGGCCGAGCTCTCCGGCGGGCAGGCGCAGCGGGTGAGCCTCGTCCGGGCGCTCATGCTCGACCCGGAGGCGCTCCTGCTCGACGAGCCGCTCGGCGCGCTCGACCCCATCACCCGCTCCGAGCTGCAGGAGGACCTCCGCGCCGCCTTCCGCCGCCTCGGGAAGACGGTGCTGCTCGTCACCCACGACCTCGGCGAGGCCGCGTTCCTCGCCGACCGCATCGTGCTCTTGCGCGCGGGCCGGGTGCTGCAGGAGGGGTCGGTGGACGACCTCCTGCGGCGCCCGGCCGACGAGTACGTGCGCCGCTTCGTCACGGCGCAGCGCGGCCCCTTCGCCGGCGCGGAGGCCGGGCCATGAGGGCGCTCGCGCTCGCCGCCCTGATCGCCGCGGCGGGGGAGGCGCCGCAGGTCCGGGTCGGCTCGAAGAAGTTCACCGAGGGAGTGATCCTGGGCGAGATCGCCAGCCAGCTCGCCCTCGGCGCCGGCGCCCGGGCCGAGCACGTGCGGGAGCTGGGCGGAACCCGCGTCCTGTGGGACGCTCTGCTCGCGGGCGGCATCGACGTCTACCCCGAGTACACCGGCACCGTGGCCGAGGAGCTGTTGCGGGTGCCGGGCAAGGCCGACGAGGAGGGGCTGCGCCGCGCGCTCGCGGCGCGGGGCGTGGTCATGGGCCGCCCTCTCGGCTTCGAGGACACCTACGCCATCGGGATGCGCGAGGACGTGGCCTCGCGGCTCGGGATCCGGCGCCTCTCCGACCTGGCGCGCCACCCCGAGGTGCGTCTCGGCCTCTCGCACGAGTTCATGGATCGCGCCGACGGGTGGCCGGCGCTGCGGGACGGCTACGGGCTCGGCGGGCTGGCGGTGCGCGGCCTCGATCACGACGTCGCCTATCGCGGCCTCGCCGGCGGGGCCATCGACGCCACCGACCTCTATTCCACCGACGCCGAGATCCGGCGGTATGGGCTGCGGGTGCTCGAGGACGACCGGCGCGTCTTCCCCGAGTACCGGGCGGTGCTCCTGTGGCGCGCCGACCTCGAGGCGCGTGCGCCGCGCGCCGTCGAGGCGCTGCGCAGCCTCGAGGGACGGATCTCCACGGAGGAGATGACGGCGATGAACGCCCGCGCCCGGCTCGACCGGCTCCCCGAGCCGGAGGTGGCTTCCGAGTTCCTGCGCCGGGTCCTCGGCGCCGAGGCCCACGCGCGCGGCGAGGGCGTCTGGGAGCGCCTCTGGCGGCGGACCCTCGAGCACCTCGCCCTCGTCGCCGTCTCGCTCGCCGCCGCCATCCTGGTGGGCATCCCGCTCGGCGTCCTGGCGGAGCGCCGCCGGCGCCTCGGCCAGGCGGTGCTGGCCACGGCCGGCCTCGTCCAGACCATCCCATCCCTGGCGCTCCTCGTCCTCCTCATCCCGCTCCTCGGCATCGGGGCGCGGCCGGCGCTCGCCGCGCTGTTCCTCTACAGCCTGCTGCCCATCGTGCGCAGCACGCACGCCGGGCTCGCCACCATCCCGCCGGAGCTGCGCGAGTCCGCCCGCGCGCTGGGGCTGCCGCCGGCGGCCCGGCTGCGCCTCGTGGAGCTGCCGCTCGCCTCGCGCTCCATCCTGGCCGGCGTGAAGACCTCGGCGGTGATCAACGTCGGCACGGCCACCCTGGGCGCCCTCATCGGAGCCGGCGGCTACGGGCAGCCCATCTTCACCGGCATCCGCCTCGACGACTTCGGCCTCGTCCTCCAGGGGGCGGTCCCGGCGGCCCTGCTCGCCCTGGCGGTTCAGGGGATCTTCGACCTCGCCGAGGGGGTCCTCGTCCCGCGCGGGCTCCGGATCGCCTCGACGCGCTGATGGGGGCGGCGGCGCCCGGCCGGCCTCGTTAGTCATTCCCCCCGGGAGGCGAGGAGGAACCATGCCCTGCGCCCACGTCCAGATGGCGAAGGACCCGCCGGCGAGGACGCCGGGCGGGTGCGAGGAGTGCCTCGCGTCGGGCGACCGCTGGGTCAACCTGCGGCTGTGCCGGACCTGCGGCCACGTCGGCTGCTGCGACTCCTCGAAGAACAAGCACGCCACGAAGCACTTCCACGCCACGAAGCACCCGGTCATGCGCTCGTTCCAGCCGGGCGAGAGCTGGAGCTGGTGCTACGTGGACGAGCGGATGGTGTAGCCATGGCAGCGGTCGCGCTCACCCCTCGAAGCCGGCCGCCTCGTGCGAGCCGTCGCAGAACGGCTTCTCGATGCTTGCCCATGTCGCCTCCGTGACGGGCTCGATGACCGCAGCCGCGCCGCGGCACAGCGGCGGCGCCACCCAAGAAGGGCTGGGGAGGACCGTAACGCGCCGCCCCGCGCGCACGTACTGATGCGATGAGTGCCGGTCTTTCGCCGGGAGGAATCGCGACCATGCGCCGAACCGTCCTCTTCGCCGTCCTCGCCCTCGGCGCCACCGCCTGGGCGGAGGACCTCGCCGTCGACCCCGACGCGGGGAACAGCACCTTCAGCGCCATCTTCGACGCCGCCCTGGGCGAGCGGATCAACGCCCAGTCGGCGGCCGTCGGATGCAAGGTGAGCCTCGACGAGAAGACCGGCGCCGTCTCGGGAAGCTGCGCGGTCCCACTCACCTCGGTCCGCGTGGACAACGAGGACACCAAGACCGACCACTTCCGGCAGTGGGTGACGAACAAGAAGAGCGACCCCAAGGACTGCCGCCTCGAGGCGGTCTTCCAGGGCGTGAAGCTCGGCAAGCTCGTCGCCGAGAGGCCCGTCCCCTTCGAGGCCCGGATCCCGTTCACCGTCTGCGGCCGCGGTCCGGTGGACGGGCGCGCGGAGCACGTGAAGGGAACGGCCGTGCTCTTCCCGCCCGGGAGCTACGGCGCGGCCCGGACCATCCGCGTGCGGGCGACGATCCAGGGCTTCGACCGCGACGCCTACCACATCGGGCCCAAGTACACCGAGGGCTGGCTGGCGCGCGTGCAGTCGCTCGCCAAGGTCGTCGCCGAGAAGGGGACCGTGGAGTTGACCCTGTTCGCCCACCCGGCCTCGGAGGCCGCCGCCAGGTGATCCCAGAGCGCGGGCCGCAGGCCGCGGCCCGCTCACCGCAGCACCCCACCACGAAAGGAAGGACCATGATCCGCGAGACCGTGAAGGGCGCCCTCATCGCCACCGCAGTCTGTTCCCTCTTCGCCGCCGGCGCAGCGCGCGCCGGCGAGAAGGCCGAGAAGGCGAAGGCCATGCCGAAGGTCGTCCACTGTGGCGGCATCAACGCCTGCAAGGGCCAGGGCGCGTGCGCCGGCGCCGACAACGCCTGCAAGTCCCAGAACGCCTGCAAGGGGCAGGGCTGGGTCGAGACGAAGAGCGCGAAGGAGTGCAAGGACCAGGGCGGCAAGGTCCTGGCGTCGAATATGTAGGACCCCGGGAGCGGGGGCCGGCGTCCGCGCCGGTCCCCGCCCGATCCATGGCCTTCACGCGGCGGCACATCGGACACGGCGTCGGGCTCCGCACGGTCCACTTCACGGACGTGCTCGGCGGGGCGCCGCCGGTGGACTGGGTCGAGGCCGTGAGCGAGAACTTCCTGTCGCCCGGCGGCCGGCCGCTGGCGGTGCTCGAGAAGGTGCGCCGCGACGTGCCGGTCGTGCTCCACGGCGTGTCGCTCTCGATCGGCTCCACGGACCCGCTCTCGGAGCAGTACCTCGACGACCTGGCGCGCCTCGCGGACCGGATCGAGCCGGCCTGGATCTCCGATCACCTCTGCTGGGGCAGCCACGGCGGCCGCTACGTCCACGACCTGTGGCCGCTGCCCTTCACCGGCGAGGCGCTGCGGCACGTCGCCGGGCGGGTGAAGCGGGTCCAGGAGCGGCTGGGCCGCCAGATCCTCCTCGAGAACGTGTCGAGCTACGTCGCCTTCCGGGAGCCGGAGATGCCGGAGTGGGAGTTCCTCGCCGAGGTCGCGCGACAGGCGGACTGCGGCATCCTGCTCGACGTGAACAACGTCCTCGTGTCGGCCCGCAACCACGGGTTCGACCCGCTCGCCTACCTCGACGGCGTGCCGGCGGAACGGGTGGGGCAGATCCACCTCGCCGGCCACTCGGACCGCGGGCGCTACCTGCTCGACACGCACGACGCCGAGGTGCCCACCGCGGTGTGGGATCTCTACCGCGAGACCCTGGCCCGTGTCGGCCCGGTCTCGACGCTCGTCGAGTGGGACGACAAGATCCCCTCGCTCTCCCGGCTGGCGGCGGAGTCGGCGCGCGCCGCGGCCATCGAGGCCGAGACGCTGGCGCCGCGGCGGAGGGCGCTGCCGTGACGCTCGCCGAGACCCAGGCGCTCTTCCACGCGCTCGCGACCGGCGAGGAGATCGGCGCCGCGGAGGCGGAGCGGCTCGTCCTCTCCACGCCGGAGCTTCCGGCCGCCGAACGCATCGGCATCTACGCCGGGATGTACGCGTCGCGACTCGTGGACGCCCTCCGCGCCGACTTCCCCAAGCTCGCGGCGCTCCTCGGCGAGGAGCGCTTCCGCGTCCTCGGGGAGGCGTACGCGCGCGCCCACCCTTCCGCCGCCCCCGACATCGGCCGCTTCGGCCGCCACCTCGCCGGCTACCTGCGGGCGTACCCGGCGCGGGGTCGGCCGGACCTCTCCGACCTCGCCGCGCTGGAATGGGCCCGGAGCGAGGCGTTCTTCGAGGCGCCCGCCGGGCCCGCCGGACGCGAGGACCTGGCGGCCCTAGGCGCCGAGCGCTTCGCCGCGGCCCGGCTCCGGCTCGTGCCGGCGCTCCGCCTCGTTCGCCTGGAGCACGGCGTCGTGCCGCTCTGGCGCGCGCTGGAGGACGGCGCTCCGCCGCCTCCCCCCGTCCCGGGGGCGTCGGCCGCGGCGGTGTGGCGGCGCGGCTTCGACGTGCTCCACGCCGCGATCGGACCGGAGGAGGCGCTCGCGCTCGAGGCGGCGCTCCGCGGGGAGGCGCTGGGAGAGATCTGCGGCGCCTTCGCGGGACGGGAGGACGCGGCGGAGGCCGCCTTCGCGGCCCTCGGGAGCTGGCTCGACGAGGGCTGGGTCGCGCGGGTGGACTAGCTCCGCCGCCTCCAGCCGTCGAGCCGCCACAGGAGGCTCCTCCGGGGCGGGCGGCAGCTCGGGCGGGGCAGCTGGCCGAGCGCCTCCGCCGCCGCCTCCATCTCACGCACGTCCGGGAGGGCGTTGTCGGAGTATCCTGCCGACGCCCCGGCGCCCGGATGCGGCGCCGTTCCGCCGGAGAGGGAGACATGACTGCGAAGACCGACGCCCGGACGACGGCCAGCGACGTGGAGCAGAACCGCCGCTGGCTCCAGCAGGCGATGACCCCCTACTTCTTCGCCGCCATGCAGGACGAGCCGGACGCGATCGCCATCCTCGAGCGGGAGCTCGGGACCCTCCACGTGAACGAGCACGTCATCCTGGCCGACCGGCCGCGCGCGCTCGTCCTCGCCGCCGTCAACCTGCCCGGCTCCCTGTACGGCACGCTCACGCTGCGAAACGAGGAGCGGGACATCTCCTACGCGATGTTCGCCCATTCCACCGAGGCGATCCCGGGGATGGACCAGCAGCTCGAGATCCAGCGCTTCGAGTTCGACCGCAAGGGCAACCGGGAGATCGCCTCCGGGAAGGGACCCGTGGTCCCGGCCGCGCTGCGCAGCGGAGTCGCGGCGGCGCTGCGCAAGGAGTACCCGGACTTCGACCCGAAGGAGCTCGACCCGCTCCTGCGCCTCCTCTGGCTCAACAACGAGGGGTACGTCCGCATCTCGCCGCCGCGCCGGGTCGCGCAGACGCTGCGGCTCCTCCAGCTCGGGAACCGCTCGGGCGGCCTCCACCTGGACGTCGAGGAGCCGGACGAGATCCGCGGCGAGTCGACCCTGCTCTTCGCTGTGGCGAACCCCCCGCAGAAGGACTTCCTCGTCCAGGTCATGGAGGTCCTGAACCGGCTCGAGCTCGGCGTGAAGCAGGCCTTCTGCCTCGTCATCTCCAACGGCGTCCATCCCTACTTCCTCGCCACCCTCTACGTCCGGCCCCGCCAGGGCGGCGTGCTGAAGCCCGGCTCGGACCTCCACACCCAGCTCCAGCGCGAGCTGTTCAACACCCAGATCCTCGCGACCACGTCGCCGGCCTATCAGGAGATGGTCGAGACGGGCCTCATGGGCGGCGAGGACGCCGCCCTCGTGAACGCCTTCGTCGCCTTCTGCCACGCCAACCTGGCGCACGCCCAGCCGGACCGCTTCGGGCTCGAGGAGGTTCGCAGCGCCTTTCACTCCAATCCCCAGTTCGCGCTGCAGCTCGTGGCCCTATTCCGGGCTCGCTTCCACCCGGCGGCGAGGGGAAGGAAGCCGTACCCGAAGCTGCTCGAGGAGACCGAGCGGGCCGTGCGCGAGTACAACACCGGCCACCGCTACCTCGACGACATCCGCCGCGGCGTCTTCCGGTGCTGCCTGGCCTTCATCCGGAACACGCTCAAGACCAACTTCTTCGTGAAGGAGAAGCGAGCCTTCGCCTTCCGGGTCGATCCCAGGTACCTCGCGGAGCTGGGCCCGGACTTCACCTCCGACCTCCCGGCGGCGACGCCGTTCCGGGTGACCTTCTTCTTCGCCCGCTTCGGCTTCGGCTTCCACATCGGCTTCTCCGACATCGCCCGCGGCGGCTGGCGGACCGTCGTCGCCCGCACGCAGGACGACCTCACCACCAGCGCCAACACCCTCTTCCGGGAGACCTTCGTCCTCGCCCACACGCAGCACTTCAAGAACAAGGACATCTACGAGGGCGGGTCGAAGCTGGTGCTGCTGATGGACGCCTCGGCCCTGGATCCGGAACCCGAGCAGCAGACGCTGCGCCTCCACGCGCTGCAGCGGGCGGTGCTCGACGCCTTCCTCGACGTCTTCGTGACCGAGAAGGGCGTGGCCAGGCACCCGAACGTCGTCGACTACTACCGCGAGGACGAGCCCATCGAGCTCGGCCCCGACGAGAACATGCACGACGACATGATCGAGGAGATCGCCGAGCGGTCGAAGCAGCGCGGGTACCTGCTCGGCGTCGGCATCATGTCGAGCAAGCGGGTCGGCATCAACCACAAGGAGTACGCCGTCACCTCCACCGGCCTCGTGAAGTTCGCCGAGATCGCCATGCAGGAGCTGGGCGTCGACATCCATCGCGACGCCTTCAGCGTGAAGTTCACCGGCGGCCCCAACGGCGACGTGGCGGGGAACGCCATGCGCATCCTCCTCCGGAGCTGCCCCAAGGCCCGGATCCGGCTCGTCCTCGACGGGACCGCCGCCCTCTCGGATCCCCAGGGAGCGAGCCGCAAGGAGCTCTCGCGCATCCTGCTCGCGAAGGACCTCGACGCCTTCGACCCCTGGGCGCTGCACCCGGGCGGATCCATGCTCTTCCGGACCGGCGCGCGGAAGGAGGGGCTGCGCGAGCTGTTCCGCAAGGTCACGCGGACCGCCCGCGGCCTGCAGGAGGAGTGGATCTCGGTGGACGAGTTCTCGCGACAGTTCGGGGAGCTCGTCTTCACGGTGCAAGCCGACCTCTTCATCCCCGGCGGTGGACGGCCCGAGACCATCGACGGGCAGAACTGGCAGAAGTTCCTGCTGCCCGACGGGACCCCCTCGGCCCGCGCCATCGTGGAAGGGGCGAACTCCTTCATCACCCCGGAGGCCCGCGTCCAGCTCCAGAGGAAGGGCGTGCTCCTGATGCGGGACGCGTCCGCCAACAAGTGCGGCGTCATCTCCTCGTCCTACGAGATCATCGCGAACCTGCTGCTCGGCGAGGAGGAGTTCCTCGAGAACAAGGAGCGCTACGTCCACGACGTGCTCGACATCCTGGAGCGCCGGGCCGCCGACGAGGCCCGGCTCATCCTGGCGCGCCGCCGCCAGACCGGGCAGCTCTGCACCGAGATCTCCGACAGCCTGAGCGGGGAGATCAACGGGCACTACGCCCGGCTCTTCAAGTTCTTCCAGGCGCGGCCGGAGCTGGCGCTCCAGGAGCCGTTCCGCTGGGCGATCCTCTCCCATCTCCCGGCCATCCTGCGCGAGGAGCCCCGGTTCCGGCAGCGCATCGAGCGGCTGCCGCCCAAGTACCGGTCCGCCATCCTCGCGGCCGAGATCGGCTCGTCGATGGTCTACCGGGGCGACCGGGAGGCCGAGTTCGAGGACGGCATCCGGCTCCACGTCGTGCGCAACTTCGCGCCCGAGCCGGGGCGGCGGGCGCGGCGGGCCAGGTAGGGAGAGGTCCCTCGAGAGGCCGCCGCCCCCGGAGGCGGGCGAGCGCCGGGGAGCGCGGTGCGGCTCAGGGCTTCCCGGGCGAGGCCTCGGCGGGCGGCGGCGGTACGGACCCGGTCGCCGGAGAGACTCCCGGGGAGGGCACGAGCCCTCCGGACGGCTGCGGCTCGGCCTTGTGCTCCGCGCCCAGCGCCACCGGCATCGGCACGCAGCGCATGCCGCCGCCCTCGCGTTCCGCGCACACCTCCTGCGCCGAGACGGGCTCGCAGTAGCCGGTGCGGGGGTTGCACGCCGTCCCGTTCGTGCAGGTGGCATAGCAGCCGCCCGAGGCGCGTTGCTCGGCAGCCGCCCCCACCGCGACGGCGGTGTTCAGGACGGCCGCCGGAATCGTGTAGGGAGCTGACGACGAGCAGCCGGCGGCGACGGCGAGGAGGATGGCGAGGCGTCTCATCCCTGCTCCAACGAGGAAGCGTACACCACTCCCCTGGAAACCGGCCGCCCGATCGGAGCGCGTCGAGCGGGCACGCGGTGGCACGCGGCCACCGCCGCCGAGGCGCCGTCGGCGCCGCGGCGGGGGTCTGCTAGGATGGCGGTCCTTCTTCCGTCGCGAGGAGCCGACACACATGGTCGTCCGGGTCGAAGACATCGCTCCGGCCGTGCGAGAGGCCGAGTACGCCGTCCGCGGTCCCATCGTGGCCCGCGCCCAGGAGCTGGAGCGCCAGGGGCGCGAGGTCATCTACTGCAACATCGGCAACCCCCAGGCCCTTCGCCAGCGGCCGCTGACCTTCCTGCGCCAGGTGCTCGCGCTCTCGGAGTACCCGGAGCTCCTCGACCGGTCGCCCCCGGGCGCGTTCCCGGCGGACGTGGTGGAGACGGCGCGGCTCGTGGTGCGGGAGTCGGAGCACGGGCTCGGCGCCTACACCGAGGCCAAGGGCATGCGCTTCGTGCGCGAGGCGGTGGCCCGCTTCATCGAGGAGCGCGACGGCATCGTCTCCAATCCGGAGTCCATCTATCTCACCGACGGCGCGAGCAAGGCCGCGCAGACGGTGCTGCGCCTCCTCGTCGCGGGAGCCAAGGACGGAATCCTCGTCCCGATCCCGCAGTACCCCCTGTACTCGGCCACCCTCACGCTGTACGGCGGGGCCCGGGTGGACTACCCGCTCGAGGAGGGAAGCGGCTGGAGCCTGTCGCGTGCCGCGCTCGAGCGGGCCTGCGAGCGGGCGAGGGCGCTGGGCGTCCGGGTGCGCGGCATCGTCGTCATCAACCCCGGCAACCCCACCGGCGCCGTCCTCGACGAGGCGAACGTCGAGATGGTGCTCTCCTTCGCGCGCGAGCAGGGGCTCGCGGTGCTCGCCGACGAGGTGTACCAGGAGAACGTCTACCGGCCCGGCGATCGCTTCGTGTCCTTTGCGCACGTGGCGGAGAAGCGGGGCTTCCGTGACGTCTCGCTGTTCAGCTTCCACTCCGCGTCCAAGGGGTTCCTGGGAGAGTGCGGCCACCGCGGCGGCTACGTCGAGTGCCGCAACGTGCCGGGGCCGGTGCAGGACGAGATCACCAAGCTCCAGTCGATCTCGCTGTGCTCCAACTCCGTCGGCCAGGTGGTGACGTACCTCATGGTGCGGCCCCCCAGGCCGGGCGCCCCCTCGTTCGAGCGGTACGACCGGGAGCGGCGCGAGATCCTGGACGGGCTGCGGCGCAAGGCCGGGATCGTCGCCCGGGGCCTGAACGCGGTCGCGGGGATCTCCTGCAACGAGGTGACCGGCGCGATGTACGCCTTACCCCGCATCGCGTTGCCGAAGGGCGTCACCGACTCCGAGTACTGCCTGGCGCTGCTCGAGGAGACGGGCATCTGCGTCGTTCCCGGCTCCGGCTTCGGGCAGGCGGAAGGCACCTGGCACTTCCGCACGACGATCCTGCCGCCCATTGACCAGATCGAGGCCGTGGTCCAGAAGCTCGCCGCCTTCCACGCGAGCTTCACGCGCCGGCGCGGCCGCTGACCCCCGATCGGGGTGTCGCCGACCGCGCCCGGCCTCGCCGCGCGGTGCACCCTTGAGGGGTGCCGCGCAGGACGCCCTTTCGCGCCATCCGATGGGGATGCAGACTGCCGCCGGCCGGCCGGCTCTTCGCGCCGCGCACAGGGAGGGAGCGATGACGGAGTCGCCGGGCGCGGCCGAGGCGCCTGCGGGCCCCGCGCCGCCGGGCGCCGGCGGGCTCTCGCTCGGCCTCGACCGGGTGACCAAGCGCTTCGGCGAGCGGCTCGTCCTCTCCGCGGTCTCGCTCGACGTGCCGCCGGGCGCCTTCGTCGCCGTGGTGGGCCCTTCCGGCTGTGGCAAGACCACCCTGCTCCGCATCGCCGGGGGGCTCGAGGCGCCGTCGGAAGGCGCCGCGGCCCTCGGCGGCGGACCGGACGGGGTGAGCTTCTGCTTCCAGGACGCGCGGCTCCTTCCGTGGCGCACGGCGGAGGAGAACGTGGCGCTGCCCCTCGAGCTCGCGGGGGTCGGCGCGCGCGAGCGGCGCGCGCGGGCCTCGGCGGCCCTCTCCGAGGTGCAGCTCGGCGACCGCGGGGGCGCCATGCCGGCGGAGCTGTCCGGGGGCATGCGCATCCGGGTGGCGCTCGCCCGGACGCTCGTGACCCGGCCGCGGCTGCTCCTCCTGGACGAGCCGTTCGGCGCCCTCGACGAGGTCACGCGACAGGAGCTCGACGACGCGCTCCTGTCGCTGAGGCGCGCCTCCGGCGCTACCGCCCTGCTCGTCACCCACTCCATCGCCGAGGCGGTGTACCTGGCGCAGGAGGTGGTGGTGCTGTCGCGGGGGCCGGGGCGCGTCGTGGCACGCTGCCACGTGGATCTGCCGGTGCGCGGCCCCGAGGCGCGGGCCAGCCGCCCCTTCCAGGACCAGGTCGTCGCGCTGCAGCGCGCCCTGGCGGCGGGAGCGGGGAGGGGCGGCCCGTGAGGCGCGCGCTCGCGACCCTGGGCCCGCCGCTCGCGGTGGTGGCGGCGGCGCTCCTCGCCTGGCAGGGCGCGGTCTCGGTCCTCCGCCCGCCCGAGTACCTCGTGCCGGGGCCCATCGCCATCACCCGGGCGTTCCTCGACGACGCCGGGCGCCTCACCAGCGCCATGCTGCGCACCGGGCTCGCCGCCGCGGCCGGCTTCGCCCTCGCCGCGTTGGCGGGCGTGACGCTGGGGAGCCTGCTCGCGGCGAGCCGGTTCCTCCGGCGCGGCGTGTACCCGCTCGCTTCACTCCTCCAGATGGTGCCGCTCGTGGCGCTCGCCCCCATCCTCGTCATCTGGTTCGGCTACGGCGGCCGCGCCACCGTCGCCAGCGCGGCGCTGGTCGCGCTCTTCCCGGTGCTCGCGAACACCCTCGACGGCCTGCGCTCGGTGGACCCTGGCCTGCTCGAGATGTTCGACCTCTACCGGGCCTCGCGCTCGGACCGCTTCTGGAAGCTCGGGCTGCCCTGGGCGACGCCGGCCATCGTGACCGGGCTGCGCGTCGCCGCCGGGCTGGCGGTGATCGGCGCGGTGGTCGGGGAGTTCGTGAGTGGCTTCGCCGGCGAGCGCGCCCCGCTCGGCATCGTCATCCTCGCCGCGCTGCGCGAGGCGCGCACCGACCTCGTCTTCGCCGCGGTGGGCCTCTCGGCGGCGGTCGGCTTCCTCCTCTTCGGCGCGGTGTCGGCGGGCGGCTGGCTCGCCCTCCGGCGCTGGCACGCCTCCGCGAGCCGACCATGAGACACCTCCTTCTCGCCGCCGCGCTGCTCCTCCCCGCCTGCCAGAACCGGCCGGCCGGCGTGGACAGGCTCCGCCTCCAGCTCGACTGGGTTCCCGAGCCGGAGTTCGGCGGCATCTACGCGGCCCTGGAGCGCGGCTTCTTCCGCGAGGAGCGGCTCGAGGTGGAGGTCGTGAAGGGCGGCGCCGGCGTGGCGACCCCGCAGCTCGTCGCGAGTGGCCAGGTGGAGCTGGGCGTCATGGCGGCGGAGCAGCTCCTCGCCGCCCGGGCGCGCGGTGGGCCGCTCGTCGCCGTCTTCGCGGCCTTCCAGACGAACCCACTCGCCGTCATGGTCCACGCCGGCCACCCGGCGCGAAGCCTCGAGGAGGTGTGGCGCGGCACGGGGCCCGTGGCGGTGGAGCCGGGGCAGTCCTTCGTCCGCTTCCTCTCGCGGCGCTACGGCACGACGCCGCGCCTCGTGCCGTACCAGGGCGCGCTCGCCACCTTCCAGGCCGATCCCGGCCTCGCCCAGCAGTGCTTCGTCTCTGCGGAGCCGGTGCAGATGGAGCTCTCCGGGGTGCCGGTGCGGGTCTTCACCGTGGCCGAGGGCGGGTTCGACCCCTACAACGGGGTGGTCGCCACGAGCGAGCGGGTCCTCTCCGAGCGCGGCGACGCGGTGCGGCGGTTCGTGCGCGCGCTGCGCCGCGGCTGGGAGGCCTACCTCGCCGAGCCGGCCGCGTACAACCCCGCCATCGCCCGGCTCAACCCGGCCATGCCGCTCGAGGCCATGAACCTCGCCGCCACCCGGCTCCGACCGCTCGTCGAGAGCGCGGCGACCCGGCGCTCGGGCCTCGGCGCCATGGAGGCGAGGCGGTGGGAGGAGCTCTCCGCGCAACTCGTCGAGCTGGGCGTGCTCTCCCGTCCGGCCGACGTCGGGCGGCTGTTCGTGAACCCCTGACGGCGGAGGCCGTCCGGCCGTCGGCGACCCCCTGGAAACGGCGGGGGCGTTTGTCGGTAGAATGGAGCCCCGCCCTTCGGCCTCGCGGCGACTCGCAGGGGGCTCCCGTGAACGACACCGACAAGCGCAACCTCATCGCGCAGTGGGCCTTCGACACCCGGCCCGTGCTGCTCCGCTTCCACCTCTGGCTCGAGGACGTGGAGGTCGAGCGCTCGCAGGCGGAGCCCGTCTCGGCCTACAGCTTCACCCCGCGAGGCATCGCCCGGTGCCTGGCGATGACCTCGGCCGCCACCGCGCTTGGGACGCGCCTGTTCGGCGGGTTCGGGGAGGGCGCTGGGAAGGACAAGGCCACCTACAACCAGGTGAAGAAGGCGGCGGACGCGATCAGCGCCTACGTGATGAGCGAGGGGCTCTGGCACCTCACCCGAACCCTGCCCGAGAACCACGCCATCATGGTGTCCCTCGGCGAGGGGCTCATGCCCAAGGCGGGCGAGACGCCCGAGATGGGCGCGAACCCGTTGCTCGGCTTCGGCCGCGTCTACGCCCGGCCCCAGGTCGCGCACGTCGTGGACCGCCGGGTGCGCCGGCTGCTCAACGAGCCGGGCCACACCTTCGACAAGTTCCACGGCTGGCTCCAGAACCGGGGCATCACCCTCTGGGGCGCGGCGGTGGACACCCTCGAGAACACCTCGCGCTTCGCCGAGGGGAAGCCGACCGGCCCCATGGCCGTGTTCCACCTGTTCGACTCGCCGCTCCGGGTGTCCCGCCCCTACGAGTCGTACATGGGCTGCCTCACCGTGCCGAAGCGGGTGGCCGCGGCCGCCGAGCAGAACGCGGTGCTCCTCGACTACCGCACGCCGCGCAAGCGGGTGGTCGAGACGATCGAGGCGGCCTACCCGGGCGTGCGCCGCGAGAACGTCCACGTGTGGACGCTGCGGGGCAAGAGCCGCGCCGGACGCCTCGGCAGGCTGTGGGAGGAGTGGAAGGGGCTCGGCGTGCACCTCGTCGAGGACGGCTGGAAGGCGCCCTCGGGCCTGGAGGTGTTCACCGACTCGGGGACGTACGCCCCCACCTTCCTCGTCGGGAGCTGGAAGGACGCCTCGGGCGCCGTCCACGTCTTCCTCTGCGACGGCTACGCCGCCACGGCCGAGGCGATGCAGGCGTCGAGCCTCTCCGAGGTCCTGGACGTCCACGCCTCCATGTCGATGTTCTCGCCCAGCTTCGAGCTCCCCTGCGACGCCTAGGGCCGGCTGATGCAGCTCGACCCCGCTTCGCCCGACTTCGCGCGGAGGATCTCCGAGCTCTCCGGGGGGCGCGAGGTGGAGGCGGGGAAGGTGGCGACGTACGCGGAGGCGATCCGCGACGCCCGGGCCTCCAACATGCCGCTCGGCAAGGCCGTCTTGCAGGCCGACGACTTCCTGCCCGAGAAGGACTGGAGCGTGCTCGCCAGCATCGCCTACATGTGCGACGACCCGTACACCGGCATCCGGGGCGTGACCCAGGTGCGCGAGGGCGTCTACAAGGTGACGGCGCTGCTCACCACGCGCCGGGCCTCGAGCCGCATCACCTTCACCTTCCGGCTGATGGAGCCGCTGGCGGAGGCGCGGCACGTCTTCAGCCCGCTCCTGGTGCGCTTCCTGTCGGGCGTGGACCACGCCCAGCGGCCGGTGAAGATCTCCGACTCGGGGCGCATCCGCAACGAGCTGCAGACCATGTTCTCGCAGGCGCTCGAGCACGACGGGGACCGGATCCGCGTCCACTTCTCCCGCGTGGACGAGCGGGTGCTGCCGCGCGAGAAGCAGGCCGCCATCCGGAAGGTGCTCGAGTGGTACAAGGCGAACCACCCGGTGTGGTTCGAGTGGCTCGAGATCGGCTGAGCGGCCGGCGGGTTTCAAGGCGCGGGCGAGCGAGGTGCGCGGCGTGCGCATCGCGAGGCAGAGCCGGCACCTCCGGCACTTCACCGCCGAGTTCCGCTGGGCCTGAGGCCTCGAGGAACAGGCCCCCCCTTCAAGACCTCCACGCCGCCGGAGCGCTTGCGGATGGCGCGCAGCTCCAGAGCTCCAGGAGGAGGCAGCGCGCCCCCTAGAACACGACCCCGCTGTACAGGATCGCATTGGCGTAGGGCGTGAATTCGCCGGTGCGCACGACGGCGCGGCCCGCCCGGGTCAGGCGCTTCAGCTCCTCGTGGGGGACGACCTCGACGCCGCGCTTCGCGACCTTGGGCAGCGACCGGAGCCGGTCCCGCAGCGGCCGCCAGAAGGCCTCGGGCGTGACGGTCTCGATCTCCGCCGCCACGGTCGCCCGCTCGACTTCCATCTCGGCGAGGACGGCCTCCAGCACGTCCATGAACGGAGGCTTGCCGGGAGCGTAGGCGAGGTCGACGCGCTCGACGCCGGGCGGGATGGGCAGGCCGGCGTCGGCGATCACCAGCGCGTCGCCGTGGCCCAGGGAGGCGATCACGCGCGAGAGCTCCGGGTGCAGGATGATTCCGCGCTTCATGGCGTCCCCCGCGTCCGCCCCCCGGCGGAGCGGCCCCACTCTACCCCTCGGCCGCGCGCCGGCGAGCGCCCCTTCCGAGGCGCGCGGCGGGGACGGTCCCTCCCCGGCTCGCCCGCGGCGGCGGCCTGCGCGGGAGCCACGCCACGGCGCGTCATTTCCGGCGCCCGCGCCGTCCCGAGCCCCTTGCCCCGGGCCGTGCGACTTGTCAGAATCCGCCTCCTTCTTTTTCGAGCCGACCTCTCCAACGGTCCATCCGCCGGCGGGAAGACCGGGGGCGATCCGCGCGCCTCGAACCCGGACCCGACGCTTCCCCGAGGAACGAGCCCATGACCATGAAAGCGCTGAAGCCCATCCTGACGAATCCGCTCGATCCGCCGGAGAAGGTCGAGTTCAACATCCCGGGCGAGATCGCCCGCGCCACCGGCGGGTACGAGGAGGCGATGAAGGAGGGGTACGACCTGCTCCAGCGCCCCATCCGCTCGATCGGAATCGACCAGATCGAGAAGCAGCACGCGAAGAAGCGCATGACCGTCTGGGAGCGGATGCGGGTCCTCTCCAGCAAGCAGCCCAACGTCCTCTACCAGAACTGGGGGAAGAACCTCGACGGCGCCTCGCTCGTCACCGCCGTCCTCGACATCGGCGGCCGCGACGTCGCCTGTTACGGCCACGACTTCACGGTGCGCGCCGGCTCCATGGACGCCACCAACGGCAACAAGCTGGCCCGCCTCTTCCGCCTGGCCGGCGACAAGGGCATCCCCCTCATCGGCATGAACGACAGCGCGGGCGCCTTCGTCCCGGCCGGCGTCGGCGGCCTCGACGGGTACGCCGAGGCCTTCACCGCGCTCCGCAAGATCAGCGGCGTCGTCCCCTCGATCATGTGCATGTTCGGCTTCAACGCCGGCGGCGGCTCCTACCTGCCGCGCCAGGGGAGCTTCGTCATCCAGCCGAACGACAGCTTCTTCGGCCTGACCGGCCCCGGCGTCGTGAGGTCGGTCCTCGGCGAGGACATCACCCCCGAGGAGCTCGGCGGCCCCAAGGTCCACGGCGCCTCCGGCGTCGCCGACCTGACCGTGATGGACGAGCTGGCCGCGCTCCGCCAGGCGGTGCGACTGCTGGGCTACATCCCGGACAACAACTCCGTCTCCCCGCCCTACCAGGAGACGAGCGATCCGATCGACCGCAGGACCTGGGAGATCAACACCCTGCTCAAGAAGGCCTTCAACTCGCCGACGGGCTTCAACACGCCGTTCGACGTGTCGCTCATCATCCAGCAGGTCTGCGACTACGGCGACTACTTCGAGCTGCAGCCCGAGCGCGCCAAGGAGGTGGTCACCGCCTTTGGCCGCCTCGGCGGCCACGTCGTCGGCTTCGTCGCCAACAACAGCGCCGTCGCCTCCGGCCAGATCGACTGCGACTCGGCGGTCAAGATCGCGCGCTTCGTCCGCTTCTGCAACATCTACAACATCCCCATCGTCTTCATGGAGGACACCACCGGCTTCCTCCCCGGCCGGGAGCAGGAGGCGCGCGGCATCGTGCAGGCGGGCCGCTCCATGCTCGACGCCATCGTGGACGTGCGCACCCCGCGAATCCTCCTCATCCTGCGCAACGCCTTCGGCGGCGCCTACGCGTCCTACAACAACTACCCGACCGGAGCGGATCTCGTGCTGGCGCTCCCGACCACCCGCCTCGCGGTCATGGGGCCGGCCGGCAAGGAGTTCATCTACAAGGACGAGCTGCGCAAGGTCCGCGGCGCCGTCGCCGAGATGGTGAAGAAGGGGGTGCAGCAGCGCACCGCCGCCGGGATGGACGGCGACGAGGCCAGGAAGGACGCGGAGAAGGAGGTGGCCGAGTGGCTCAAGCAGCAGGAGGCCGCGCTCAACCGCCGCTACGAGAAGGAGCTGATGAACCCGAAGGAGGGGCTCGCCCTCGGTTCCATCTCCTCCATCGTGATGCCGACCGACCTTCGCGAGGTCCTCGGCAAGAACATCCAATTCCTGCTGCGGCACTACCGGCCATCTCCGATGACCGGCCCGCAGCGCGAGTTCCACTAGACCCCGGCGCCGGGCAGAGACTGGAGATCACGACCGATGGCTCCGACCGTTGACTGGTACCGGAACAACCCGCTCATCCACCGGGACCGCCGCCTGGCCGGCTCCTCCTCGGAATGGGTGCGCTCCTTCGCCTGCGTGGACCTGAAGCCGCTCATCGTCTGCCGCGGCCCGATCCGCAAGGAGGCCATGGACGTCTTCGAGGAGATGGGGATCGCCCACTACGGCATCCTCCTGTCCGAGAAGGACTCCATCGTCTACCCGAACGCGCTCGCGCCCGAGCTGCGCCAGCTCAGCGACAACAGCCGCGTCCACCGCGTCCCGGACTACACCGGCGCGACCAAGGAGGAGCGGGTCGAGCGGATGAACCAGATCGTCCAGATCGCGAAGGAGAACGGCTACGACTCGATCTTCGCCGGCTACGGCTTCATGGCCGAGGACGAGGAGTTCGTGGCCACCGTCGAGAGGGCGGGGCTGAGGTTCATCGGCCCGAACTCGGCGACCCAGGCGCGCGCCGGGAAGAAGGACGAGGCGAAGCGCACCGCACTGGAGGTGAAGGTCTCGGTCACGCCCGGCGTCAACAACGTGACCGCCCGCACCCTCGTCGCCAAGCACAAGAACCGCAGGCAGCTGCTGGCGCTGGTCGAGGCGGAGGGGCTCGCCTGCGACTCGAAGGTCCTCGCCGACCAGGAGCTCCCGCTCGAGGACCTGGCCGACCACGTCCTCATGGCGTCCTACGCGAAGGGAATCGACCTGTACTCCATCGACGAGCTCGGCGCGCAGGTGCAGCGCGAGGTCGCCGAGATGTTCGCGAAGCACCCCCGCAGCCGCGTGCGGCTCAAGGCCATCGGCGGCGGCGGCGGCAAGGGCCAGCGCATCCTCGGCGGCGCCCTCCTCTCCGCCGAGAGGGCCGACGCGAAGCTCGTCGCGCAGGCCGCCGCCGAGGCGCCGGCCATGGTCCGCGAGGTCCTGAACGAGGTCAAGGCCAACGGCGTCGGCGACAACAAGAACGTCCTCATCGAGCTGAACATCGAGCAGACCCGCCACAACGAGATCCAGCTCCTCGGCAACGGAAGCTGGTGCGTCTCCCTCGGCGGCCGCGACTGCTCCCTGCAGATGCACGAGCAGAAGCTCCTCGAGATCTCCGTCACCCAGGAAGGGCTGGCCGCCGCCATCGCCCGGGCCGAGAAGGGCGGCAGGGAGGAGGAGGTGAAGGCGCTCCGGACCGACCTCGACATCCTCGGGCGCATGGAGGACGACGCCGCCCGCTTCGGCCAGGCGGTCGGCCTCGACTCGGCCTCGACCTTCGAGTGCATCGTCGACCGCGATCGGTACTACTTCATGGAGGTCAACACGCGCATCCAGGTCGAGCACCGCGTCACCGAGCTCTGCTACGGCCTGAAGTTCACGAACCCCGAGGACGCGAACGACTTCTTCGTCGTCGAGTCCCTGGTCGAGGCGATGGCGCTCCTCGCCCGCCACAAGGAGCGGCTTCCGAGGCCCATGCGCGTCCCGCGCTTCGCCGCCGCCGCCGAGGCGCGGCTCAACGCCACCGACGCCTCCCTCTCGCCACACGCCGGCGGGCTCATCCGCTTCTGGTCGAAGCCCATCGAGGGCGAGATCCGCGACGACCAGGGCATCAGCATGCCGAACCCCGACACCGGCATGTTCATGCGCTACCGCGTCGCCGGCGCCTACGACTCCAACATCGCGCTCCTGCTCACGCGGGGCGAGAACCGCCTCGACAGCTACCAGCAGCTCGCGAAGGTGCTGGCGGAGATGAAGCTGCGCGGCGTGAACCTCGCGACCAACCTCGAGTTCCACTACGGCCTCGTCAACTGGTTCATCGGCCAGAACGTCATGGCGAAGCCCACCACCCGCTTCGTCGTCCCCTACCTGACCCTGGTCGGCCAGCTCAAGGAGGAGGCCAACAAGCTCGACACGGCCTGGGCGTTCGCCGAGATGAAGAAGCACTACGCCGCTCAGGTGGCCGCCGAGAGTCAGGGCGACCCGTCCATCGCCAAGGCCATGTCGGAGGTGATCGATCGCAAGGGGACCTTGCTCACGCGGGTCATCGACCGGTTGCTGGACGAGCCGCACCTGCTCGCCGGGTGGCTCTCCCTCAACCGCAGGAACTACCGGATCGAGAACGGGAAGGTGGTGTGGATCCGCAACCCGCTCGGCGTGATCAACGACACCTACGCCTACCTCAACATGGACTACGACCCCGCGGCCCCGGCCGCCGAGGTGATCTGGCAGCACGACCACGAGCTGCTCCAGAAGTCGATCCGCTTCTACGTCGCGCTCCGCAAGACCTTCGGGCTCCGCCGGGAGGAGTTCTACAAGCTGGACGAGATCCTCAAGAACGAGGCGCCCCAGGGCGGATACGACGCCGACACGTGGGCGAGGATCCGCGCCGCGCACCTCGGCTACGAGGCGGGCAACGAGCTCATCGGCATGCTGTTCATGCTCGCCGAGCGCGTGAGGTTCTTCGACTTCCGCGTCGAGCCGAACCTCGAGGTCACCATCCCGCCGCACCTCGCCGACCCGGAGCTCCAGGCCCGCATGAAGAAGGTGCTGGTGCCGCCGCCCGCCACCAAGGCCGACGAGATCGTGGCCGCCATGGGCGGCATGTACTACGGGCAGGAGGCGCCGGGGAGGCCGCCCTTCGTCCAAGGGGGGATGCACTTCGAGAAGGGGCAGCCTCTCTACATCATCGAGGTCATGAAGATGTTCAACACCGTGAGGGCGCCGTTCGCCGGCACGATCGAGAAGATCCTCATGCAGGGAGCCGACGGGACCGTCGTCCAGAAGGGGCAGCCGCTCTTCAAGGTCTCGCCGGATGAGAAGTTCGTCGAGGTGGACCCGAAGGAGGTCGCGAAGGAGCGCCGCGCCCGGACCACCGAGCACCTCAAGGCCGTCCTCATGTCGCCTCGCGAGAAGTTCTACGAGGTCGAGCCCAGGGAGATCGAGGACGACCGTGCCCGGATCGGCGACTGGGTCCAGGCGGTGTAGCGGGCCGCCGTGGCGGGGAGAGCCGGGGTGAGGGGGGGCCGGCACTCGATTGGAGCCTGCCTTTCCTCCGGGTGGCATCCGCCGGCATCGGCGTTAGGACAAACGCCCAGTACCCATAGGGGAACCAAGGACGGCACATGAGGATCGACACCAAGCTGCGGGTCGCGGTGGGCCTCGGCCTGCTCGTCGTGGTCGGCGTGCTCGTCGGGGTCAAGGTTGCCCAGATCGGCAAGATGATCGGCGCCGGGAAGTCGTTCGTCCCGCCGCCGGAGTCCGTCTCGACCGCCCGGGTCCACGAGTACGACTGGCGAGCCACCAAGCCCGCCATCGGCACGCTCGTGGCGGTCCGTGCCGTGACGGTCGGCGCCGAGCTGCCCGGGACGATCCGCGAGGTCCACTTCGACTCCGGGGCCTTCGTGAGACGCGGCGCGGTGCTCGTGAAGCTCGACACCTCGGCCGAGGAGGCACAGCTCGCCTCCGCGGAGGCCGAGGCGTCGCTCGCGAAGATCAACCTCGATCGGGCGCGAAGCCTCCGCGCGGGCGAGGCCAACGCGCCCGCCGACCTCGACACGGCCGTGGCGCGCGCCAAGCAGGCCAACGCGGCCGTCGCGGGCCTGCAGGCGACCATCGCCAAGAAGACCATCCGCGCCCCGTTCGACGGGCGCGTCGCCATCCGGCAGGTCGAGCTGGGGCAGGTGGTCTCCCCCGGGACCCCCATCGCCTCGATCCAGTCGGTGGACCCGGTCTACGCCGAATTCTGGCTCGGCCAGCAGGCCCTGGCGGAGCTGAAGGTCGGCCAGCCGGCGCGCCTGCGCACCGACACGTTCCCGGGCTCGACCTGGGACGGCGCCATCGCCACCGTCAACACCGAGGTGGACGTGGCCACGCGCAATGTCCGCATCCGCGCCACCTTCCCCAACGCCGACGGCCGCCTGCGCCCCGGCATGTTCGGCAACATCGAGGTCCTCTCCAAGGAGGTCCGCCCCGTCCTCACCATCCCAGCGACCGCCGTCCTCTACGCGCCCTTCGGGGACTCGGTCTTCGTCGTGGAGGAGAAGAAGGACGAGTCCGGCAAGTCGTCGTTCCTCGCGCACCAGAAGTTCGTCCGCCTCGGAGAGCGCCGGGGAGACCTCGTGGCGATCGCGTCCGGGCTCGCGGCGGGGGACACGGTCGTGAGCGCCGGCGCCTTCAAGCTGCGCAACGGCGTCCCGGTCGTGGTGAAGAACGACCTCGCGCCCCAGGCCGAGGTCTCCCCGGCGCCGGCCGACCGGTGACGGGGGCGAGGGCCGCACATGACCTTCACCGATCTGTTCATCCGGCGCCCGGTCATCGCGATCGTGGTGAACCTCGTCATCGTGATCGCCGGCGTCCAGGCGATCCGGACGCTGAACGTCCGCCAGTACCCGCGCAGCGAGAACGCCGCCGTCACCGTCACCACCGCCTACGTCGGGGCGAACGCGCAGCTGGTGCGCGGCTTCATCACGACGCCGCTCGAGAGGGTGATCGCGGCCGCCGACGGCATCGACTACATCGAGTCGGAGAGCAAGCAGAACCTGTCGCTCATCCGCGCCCGACTGCGTCTCAACTACGACGCCAACCGGGCGCTCGCCGAGATCAGCTCGAAGGTGGACCAGGTCCGCGGCGACCTCCCGCCGGAGGCGCAGGTCCCGGTCATCAACATCGAGTCGGTCGACAGCCAGTTCGCCGCGGCCTACCTCAGCTTCTCCTCCGAGTTCCTGAAGCAGAACGAGATCACCGACTACCTCGTCCGCGTCGTCCAGCCGCGCCTGTCAGCGGTCGAGGGCGTGCAGCGCGCCGACGTCCTCGGCGCCCGGACCTTCGCCATGCGCATCTGGCTCAAGGCCGACCGGATGGCGGCCCTGAACGTGAGCCCCGCCCAGGTCCGCCAGGCGCTCGCCAGCAACAACTACCTGGCGGCGGTCGGCCAGACCAAGGGATCTCTGGTGCAGGTCAATCTCACCGCCAACACCGACCTGCGCAGCGTCCAGGAATTCCAGCAGCTCGTCGTCCGCGAGCAAGAGGGCGCGGTGGTGCGGCTCGGCGACGTGGCCGAGGTGGCGCTCGGCGCCGAGGACTACGACGTGGCCGTCAACTTCAACGGCCAGACCGCGGTCTTCATCGGCGTCTGGTCCCTGCCCAACGCGAACTCGCTCGACGTGATCCGCCGGGTGCGAACCGAGATGGACGGCCTGCAGAAGGAGATCCCCGAGCAGATCCAGGCGAGGATCGCCTACGACGGGACCGCCTACATCCGGAGCGCCATCAACGAGGTGGAGCAGACGCTCGCCGAGACGCTCCTCATCGTGGTGGTGGTCATCTTCCTCTTCCTCGGCTCGCTGCGCTCGGTGCTGGTGCCGGTGGTGGCCATCCCCGTCTCCCTCGTCGGAGCCGTGTTCCTGATGCAGGCCTTCGGCTTCACGGTGAACCTGCTCACCCTGCTCGCCGTCGTCCTCTCGGTGGGCCTCGTCGTCGACGACGCCATCGTCGTCGTGGAGAACGTGGAGCGGCACCTGCGCGAGGGGAGAGCGCCCCTCGACGCCGCCCTGACCGCGGCGCGCGAGCTGGTCGGGCCGATCATCGCCATGACCATCACGCTGGCGGCCGTGTACACGCCCATCGCGTTCCAGGGCGGGCTCACCGGCTCGCTCTTCCGGGAGTTCGCGCTGACCCTCGCGGGCGCCGTCACCATCTCGGGCGTCGTGGCCCTGACGCTCTCCCCGGTGATGTCCGCGTACCTCTTGCGCGCCGGCCACGAGGAGAAGGGGCTCTCGGGCGTCATCAACCGGACCTTCGAGCGGATCAAGGCGACCTACGGGCGCCACCTCGACGTGTCCTTCGGCGTTCGCGGCCTCGTCTACACGGCCTGGGTGGTCGTGGGCGTGCTCGCCCTGCTCATGTTCGCCCAGTCGCCGAAGGAGCTGGCCCCGGCGGAGGACCAGGGCGTCATCTTCGGCGTGGTCAACACGCCGTCCAACTCGACGCTCGACCAGGTGACCCAGTACACGCGCGCCGTGAACAAGGAGCTGCAGTCCGTCCCGGAGACGGACTTCACCTTCCAGATCACCTTCCCGAACGGCGGGTTCTGGGGCGAGGTCCTCCGACCCTGGGACGCGCGCAAGCGCACCGCCTTCCAGATCCTCCCGGAGGTGCAGGGCAAGGTCGCGGCCATCTCCGGCGTCCAGACCTTCGCGATCCTGCCTCCGGCGCTGCCGGGCGGCGGAAACTTCCCTGTGGAGTTCGTGCTCGCCTCGACGGCCGAGGCCTCGGAGATCCTGCGCTTCGCCGAGCAGCTCCAGCAGAAGGCCGCGACGAGCGGGCTCTTCGCCTTCCCGCCGCTCATCGACGTGAAGATCGACCAGCCGGAGTCCGAGATCGAGATCGATCGCGACAGGGTGGCCGAGCTCGGGGTCAACCTCCAGACGGTGGGCCAGGACATCGCGGCCGCGGTCGGAGGCAACTTCGTGAACCGCTTCAGCGTCGCCGGGCGCAGCTACAAGGTGATCCCGCAGCTCCTGCGCGTCGAGCGCCTGAACCCGGACCAGCTGAAGGACCTGTACGTCACCGGGCCCTCCGGACGGCTCATCGCCCTCTCCACCATCGCCACCATCCGCGACTCCGTCACGCCCCGGGCGCTCAACCGCTTCCAGCAGCTCAACGCCGTGAAGCTCTCCGGCGTGGCGATTCGCCCGCTCGACGAGGCCCTCGGGTACCTGGAAGGCGAGGCCGCGAAGATCCTCCCGAAGGGCTACACCGTGGACTATACGGGCGAGTCGCGCCAGCTGCGCACCGAGGGGAACAAGTTCCTCCCGGCCTTCCTCCTCGCGATCGTGCTCATCTTCCTGGTGCTGGCGGCGCAGTTCAACAGCTTCCGCGACCCATTCGTGATCCTGGCCGGCTCGGTGCCGCTCGGCATGTTCGGCGCGCTCTGCATGACGTTCCTCAAGATGCCGAACCCGAACATCCCGTTCTGGACGAGCGGCTGGACGACCACCCTCAACGTCTACTCGCAGGTGGGCCTGGTGACGCTGGTGGGGCTCGTGTCCAAGAACGGCATCCTCATCGTCGACTTCGCGAACAAGCTCCAGCTGAAAGGGCTCTCGAAGGTCGACGCGGTGCGGAGCGCCGCCGTGACGCGGCTCCGCCCCATCCTCATGACGAGCGTGGCGACCGTCTGCGGCCATTTCCCGCTGACGCTCGTGAGCGGGCCGGGCGCCGCGGCTCGCAACAGCATCGGCCTCGTGCTGGTGGCCGGCATGGCCATGGGCACGGCCTTCACGCTCTTCTTCGTCCCCGCCATCTACCTCCTCATCGCCCGCGACCGCCAGGCCGGGGTGAAGGTGGCGGGGGAGTCGCCGTCCTCCGCCATCCCCGAGGCGCAGCTGGCCGGCACGTCGCTGTCGCCGCCCTGAGCCGGCGGCCGGACGCGCAGGCGCGCCAGGGATTCCGCCCATGCCGACCGCGCTCCGCCTTCTCGTCCTCGCCGCCGCTCTCCTCGGGCCGGCGGGAGATGCGGCCGAGGCGGCCGACGCGGCGAGCCCCGCCCCCCCGGTGCAGGCCGCGGCGACCCGGCCCGTCGCCGGTCTGCAGGGCGGCCAGCGCTGGCTCGACCACTTCCGCGACGACCTCCTGCCCTTCTGGAACGTCCCGGACGCCTGGGGCGAGCCGCGCGGGAACTTCCCCACCTTCCGCTGCAACGACGGCAGGCGCCTCGACGAGAGGAGCCCGTGCCCGGAGCTCGCCGGCGCCCCGCCGGAGGTGAAGGCGATCCTCGGCCGCAGGTTCGTGCGCATGCAGTCGCGGCAGGCCTACTTCTACGGGGTCGCGTACCACCTGACCGGCGACCCGAAGATGCTGGAGCTGGCGCGCGACGGCGTCCAGTACCTCCGCGCCCATGCGCTGGAGAAGGACACCGGCAGCGCCGTCTCCTGGCTCCAGGACGGGGCGTCCGGCCCGCGCGTGCTCGCGCGCACGAGCCAGGACCTCGCCTACGCGCAGCTCGGGATGGCCATGTACTACTACCTCACGCGCGACGCGGGGGTGCTGGAGGACATCCTCCGGCTCGAGGAGCACATCTTCGGCAGGTACTGGGACGCCCGCTGGGGCATGCTCCGGTGGGTCGTCGAGGGCGACGATCGCGCGGAGGAGGCGCGGCAGGAGCTCGTCGCCCAGCTCGACCAGGTGAACGCCTACCTGCTCCTGCTCGCCCCGATCCTCCCGGAGCCGCATCGCGCGCGGTGGAAGGGGCACCTCGTGACGCTCGCCCGGGTGATGATCGACGAGTACTTCGCGCCGGAGCAGCACCTCTTCTGGGGAACGATCCACTCCGCGGCCGACCGCTCGCTCGGTTCGCGCCACACCGACTTCGGCCACACGGCGAAGGCGCTGTGGATGATCGAGCGGATCGGCAGGCTCACCGGCGAGAAGGACCTCGTCGCCTTTGCGGCCCGCGAGGGCGCGGAGGTCCTGAAGCGGGCCTACCTCCCGGGCTCCGGCTCCTGGGGATCGCGCCTGCGCCCCGACGGCAGCGTGGACCCGGACAAGGAGTGGTGGATCTACGCCGAGCTGGACCAGCTCGCCGCCACGCTCGCCCTCGCCGATCCCGCCCAGGGCCGCACTCTCGCGAGGACCTGGGACTACTGGCTCCGCCGCATGGTGGACCACCGCGACCACGAGGTCTGGGGATGGGTGCGGGCCGCGGACGACGCGCCATCCGGCGCGCCCAAGATCCACCAGTGGAAGAGCGGGTACCACTCGGCGGAGCACGCGCTCGTCGCCTACCTCGCGAGCCAGGCGCTGCACGGGGAGCCGGCGACGCTCTACTATGCTCTCGCAGCGCCGACGATCCCGGTACGCCCCTACTTCTTCTCCGGGAGGGTGGCGACCACGGAGACCGCGCCGCTGCCCGGCTTCGGGCCCCTGAGGAAGGTCCGGATCGCCTTCCAGGACGTCCACTGAATCCCGGAGACCGGAGGACCCGCCGTGCATGGCGCGCGGGATCCCGGCGCGCAGCCACACCAACCTACCTCCGCGTCTCCGCCAGCTGCAGCTCGTAGAGGCGCCGGTACCTCAGGACGAGATCCCGCTTCTCGCCGGGGTACCGCTCGTAGAACACGCCCCCGGCGTGGGTGCTGGCGATGCCGCCCGAGAGGTTGCCAAGGACCACCGCCTCCTTCAGGTCCAGGGCGTGCCCGCCCTTCAGCTGCAGTGCGATGGAGGCCACCACGCCACCCGCGAAGTTGTCCCCGCACCCCACGCTGTCGCCGGTGGGCAGCGTGCCGGACGCCTTGTCGCGGAGGATGGCCGCCGGAATGGGGAGGCGCCCCTCCGCGGGAGCGAAGGGCCGGCCCCCGGACCAGTAGGTGACGGGCTCCACGCCCTGCGTCACCACGCACGCGCCGACGCCTGCGCGCCGGAAGAATTCGGTCGCGCGGCCGAGCTCGGTCTCGCCCGAGTGGAGGAGCGCCTCGGTCCGGTTCACGACCAGGACGTCGACGTATCGGTACGCCTCGTCCGAGTCGCCCAGCGCCCAGCGGCTCCGATCGTGGCTCCGCGAGGGGTCGAACGCCGTCCCCACCACGGTGACGCTGCCGGCGCGCTTGCACTCGGCGAGCAGGCTCGTGAGGTGGGCGCACAGCCTGGGCTCCCACCACATGGCGGAGAAGAGCGTCACCTCGCTCTCGAAGAACGCGCGATCGAGATCCTCGGGAGCGAGCGCGAGCGCCTCCGACACCCGGGCCTCGGCGATGAAGGTGCGCTCGCCGGTGCCCCCGTCGCCGCGCTCGTTCAGGATGTGGGTGGTGGGGTAGCGCCCGCGGCGCGTGCCGATGCGCTCCGTCGAGAGCGGGGTCCGGGCCAGGAGCCGGCGGACGAGCGCGCCGTCCTCGTCGTCGGAGAGGTTCGCGTAGAAGCGGACGTCGATCCCTTCCCCGCGCAGGAGCTGCGCCGCCGCGATGAGGCCCGCCGCCGCAACGCCGCCCAGCGTCGTGGTGGACGCGGCGCTGCCCGCGATCTCCGCCACGAGCTCGGCCACCGGACGCCCATGGCGCTCCTCGACCGCGCACCGGAGCACCGCGCCCCCCCGGACGAGCCCGCCGTCGCCGTCGGCCCTCGAGAGGTACCGCCCCATGCGGGCCTCCCCCTCGCCGGGCGGCACGTCGTGGAGCACGTCCAGCACGCAGCAGCCGACACCCGAGATCCGCATGTCGCGCTCCGCGCGGGAGAGCCGCCTCAGCCGAGGAGCAAGGCCGGCTCCGTCACGATGGAGTCCTTCTCCAGGGAGCGCCGCGGCCGGAGGTTCTTGCGCCCGAGCACGGCGTGGTAGGCGCGCACCGCCTCGGCGGTGTCGAGCTCGCCGCGGATCACGCGCCACATCAGCGCGAGCAGATCGAGCGGCGACTCGGCGAGGTTGATCTTGCGGCCGAAGAGGGCCACGCGAGCCCCGTGGCGCGACGCCTGCGCGAGCAGCTCGAAGGTGTCGCGCGTGGTGCCGGCCGCGCCCCCCAGGATCCCGACCACGAGCGAGGAGTCGTGCGCGACCAGCTCCTCCAGGGCCCGCGCCCCGTTGTAGGCGACCTTGAGGAAGAGCGGCCGCTCGGCGCTGGTGACGCCGGCCAGCGCGCGCACGATGCTGTCGTTCACGAAGGCGGGCACGGCCTCCGGCGCCAGGCCCACCGGCGCGTTCGGGTTGAAGACCTCCAGGAAGTGGCGGAAGCCGGCGCGCAGGGCCTCCTCGCGGAAGCGGGCGTAGGCCTCCAGCGTCGCGTAGTCCCGCTCCAGGTGGTTGTTGAAGGTGACCGAGTAGAGCCCCAGGTCGCAAAACGGCCGGACCCGCTCGAGCGAGGCGGTGCGGAAGGGCCGCGAGGGCTCGGCCGCATAGGTGGCCCCGCGCGGCAGCCAGATGTCGGTGGCGTCGTTGGCGCGGATGGCCAGCGTCACGGCGCTGTCCGCGAAGAGGCCCCGCCTCGCGAGCTGCTCGCCGTTGGCGGCGGAGGTGAGCATGATGTCGACAGCCCCGGCGCGGACGATCTCCTCCATCGCGTCGAGGTGCGCCCGCCGCGTCTTGAACCCCCCGCCCTCGAGCGGTCCCGGCGCGGCGACGCCGAGCGCCATGTCGCCGTCCTTCGCGTCCGCCAGGATGAAGTCGTGCGGGGTATAGGACCCGGAGTGGATCGCAGACAGCTTCTGGTCGAGGGCTTTCATGCGCAGGCGTCTCCCAGCCGCGGGATGCGACGCTCCCTCGTAGGGCGCTGGCGCTGGCGCGTCAAGCGCCCAGTTGTCGAGGTCCCGGCGGAGGCCGTGCCGACCTCCAGATCACCGATCGCATTTGACTCGGCCGTGGATGCACCATCTAATCCCGGGCGTTGCGTCACGACAGGGTGGCTTCCCGAAAGGGGCTGCCGCCCCGCATTGCACATACCGCGGCGCCGGGCGCGAGATCCTGGCGGTCCAAGCCCTCCGGAGGAAAACGTATGAAGGTGCATTCCAAGGTTACCATCCGTTTGCTGGCAGGCGCGGCTCTCCTCGGGGCCGGGATGATCGGCTCGGCCCACGCCGCGGACGTCCTGATCGGCCTCATCACCAAGACCGACAGCAACCCGTTCTTCGTGAAGATGCGCGAGGGCGCCGACGCCACGGCCAAGAAGCTCGGCGTCAGGCTGCAGAGCTTCGCCGGCAAGTTCGACGGCGACAACGACACGCAGGTGGCGGCGATCGAGAACCTGATCTCCGCCGGGGCCAAGGGCATCCTCATCACCCCGAGCGACACCAAGGCCATCGTGCCGACGGTGAAGAAGGCGCGCGACGCCGGCATCCTCGTCATCGCCCTCGACACGCCGCTGGATCCCATCGAGGCGGCCGACGCCACCTTCGCCACCGACAACTTCAAGGCCGGCCTGCTGATCGGCGAATGGGCGGCCAAGACGCTCGGCGCCAAGGCGAAGACCGCCAGGGTCGCCTTCCTCGACGCGCTGGAGAACCAGCCGACCGTGGACGTGGCCCGCGACCAGGGCTTCATGAAGGGCTTCGGCATCGACCCCAAGGACACCAGCCGCTACCTGGACGAGGATGACAAGCGCATCGTCGGCCACTTCTGGGCCAAGGGCTCCGACGAAGGCGGGCGCACGGGCATGGAGACCCTGCTGCAGAAGGACCCGCGCATCAACGTGGTCTACACCATCAACGAGCCGACGGCGGCCGGTGCCTTCGAGGCGCTCAAGGCTGCCGGCAAGGCCGATGGCAGCGTGCTCGTGGTCTCGGTCGACGGCGGGTGCCCCGGTACGAAGAACGTCAAGGCCGGCGTGATCGGCGCGACCTCGCAGCAGTACCCCTTGCTCATGGCCTCCAAGGGCGTGGAAGCGGTGGTGGAGTTCGCCAAGTCCGGCAAGAAGCCGAAGCCAACCCCCGGCCTGAAGTTCTTCGACACCGGCGTGCAGCTCATCACCGACAAGCCGGTGCCGGGTCTGAAGTCGATCACCACCAACGAGGGCCTGAAGATCTGCTGGGGCTGACGTCCGTGCAGGCCCGGCGTCCGTGGCCCTCCGCCCCTCGGGCGGGGTAGCCCCGGACGCCCCCTGCCAGCGGCGCGGGCCGGCCCTCGGCCCGACGTGCCGTCCGTTCCAGCGCGCCTCTTCTGATCGCAGTCCCGCGATCGGGTCGAGAATCGGCGGAGCAGCGATCCATGACGAGCGAGACCGACATGGCTCGGGCGGACCAGGCGGATGACCCGAAACGTGCGGCCGGAGGGGCCGACGCGGCACCCGCGTCCTTCGACGAGCCCAGCTCTCCGGGGCGGCGCATCCAGCAGTTCCTCCACGTCTACCCGGCCAGCATCCCGTTCATGGTGCTGCTCCTCGGGGTGATCGCGTTCGCCTTCATCGCCGGCAATCGCTTCTTCCACCCCCTCAACCTCAGCCTCATCCTGCAGCAGGTGACCATCATCGCGATGGTCGGCATCGCCCAGACGCTGGTCATCCTGACGGCGGGCATCGACCTGTCGGTCGGGGCGATCATGGTGCTGTCCTCGGTGGTCATGGGGCGGCTGGCGGTGCTCTCCGCCGTGCCAGTGCCGCTCGCCTTCGGGGCCGGGGTGCTGACCGGGACCGCCTGCGGCCTCGCCAACGGGATGGTGGTGACCCGGCTCAGGCTGCCGCCCTTCATCGTCACGCTCGGTACCTGGAGCATCTTCGCCGCCGTCAACTTGCTCTATTCCAAGAACCAGACCCTCCGGCAGCAGGAGATCGCCGACGTCGCACCTTTTCTCCAGTCAACGGGCAAGCTCTTCAACTTCCACGACTACGTCCCGCTCGATTCCCTGAAGGGCGCCGGCGTCACCACCGGCTCGCTCCTCATGATCGCGTTCGCCGTCCTCGTGGCCTACGTGCTGAGGCGCACCGCCTTCGGCCGGCACGTGTACGCCACCGGCGACGAGCCGCAATCGGCCCAGCTCGTCGGCATCGACGTGGACGCCACGCTGGTCGCCGTCTACGCCCTGGCCGGCTTCATCTGCTCGTTCGCCGCCTGGGTCCTCATCGGGCGGATCGGCGCCGTCAGCCCCAATGCGGGCGCCACCTCCAACCTGGACAGCATCACCGCGGCGGTCATCGGCGGCACGAGCCTCTTCGGCGGCCGCGGCAGCATCATCGGCACGCTGTTCGGTGCGCTCATCGTCGGCGTGTTCCGCAACGGCCTGGCGCTGGCAGGCCTGCAGAACACCTGGCAGGAGCTGACGGTCGGCCTGCTCATCATCCTCGCGGTCGCGCTCGATCAGTGGATCCGGAGGCTCTCCACGTGAGCACGGCAGGCACCGACGTCTCCCCGGTCACTCCGGTCCTGCAGGCGCGAGGGCTCGTCAAGCGCTTCGGCAAGGTGGTGGCCATCGACCACGCGGACTTCGACCTCTTGCCGGGCGAGATCCTGGGGGTGATCGGCGACAACGGCGCCGGCAAGTCCACGATGATCAAGGTCCTGGCGGGGGCGGTGCGTCCCGACGCCGGCGAGGTGCTGATGGATGGCAGGCCGGTGCAGTTCCGCTCTCCGCTGGAGGCGCGCGCCGCAGGCATCGAGACGGTCTACCAGAACCTGGCCCTGTCGCCGGCGCTGTCCGTGGCCGAGAACATGTTCCTGGGGCGCGAACGGCGCAGGCCCGGACTGATCGGCACGATCTTCCGCACCCTCGATCGGGCCGGCATGCGCCGCGAGGCGCGGGAGCGGCTCTCCGCGCTCGGGCTGCTCACCATCCAGAGCGTCGACCAGCCCGTGGAGACGCTCTCCGGCGGCCAGCGGCAGGGCATCGCGGTCGCGCGCGCCACGGCCTTCGGCTCGCGGGTCTTGATCATGGACGAGCCGACGGCCGCGCTCGGCGTCAAGGAGTCGCGCCGGGTGCTGGAGCTCATGCTCGACGTGAGGAAGCGCGGCCTGCCCATCGTCCTCATCAGCCACAACATGCCCCATGTGTTCGAGGTGGCCGACCGCATCCACATCCACCGGCTCGGGCGCCGCATCGCCATCATCGACCCCAAGAACCACTCCATGTCCGACGCGGTGGCGATCATGACCGGCGCCATGAGCCCGCCCGCAGCGGGGCCGTCCGGAGCCGGGTTGCCGTCATGACGCGCCGGGGCATTCCGACGGGGTGGACCTGGCCGAATTGGCATGTCATCGAGAGGTCGCTGCGAGTCGGCCCGACGAGCTCCCGCCCGAAGCGCTGGCGCGACGCCATGCGGCCGGTGGCCGCACGGCGGAGCCGGTCGGGGCAGCCATGCTGCTAGGCCTGGATCTCGGGACGAGCTCGGCGAAGGCCCTCCTGCTCGACGAGCGGGGCGAGGCGGCCGCCGAGGCGGGCGCCCCCTGCGAGGTGGAACGGCCGCGGCCGGGCTGGGCCGAGACCCATCCGGAGCGCTGGTGGGAGGCGATGGTCGCCGCCGTCCACCGCCTCCCCGGCGAGAAGCGCGCGGCCGTCCGGGCCATCGGGCTCTCGGGCCAGATGCACGGCGCGGTCCTCTGCGACGCGGCCGGAGCGCCGCTGCGCCCGGCCATCCTCTGGCTCGACGGCCGCTCCGCCGAAGGCCTCTCGCGCTACCCGCCGGGAAGCGAGCGCACCACGGGGAACGCGGTCAGCGCCGGCATGACGGGACCGGTCCTGGCCTGGCTCGCCGAGCACGAGGCCGCGACGCTTCGGGCGGCACGCTGGGCGCTCGTGGCCAAGGACTGGCTGCGCCTGCGGCTCACCGGGGAGGCGGCCACCGACCCCTCGGACGCGAGCGGCACGCTGCTCGCCGACCGGGACGGGGACTGGGACGAGCCCCTCGTCGCCGCGCTCGGAATCCGGCGCGACCTCCTGCCGCCGGTGGTCGCCTCGGCAGGGGAGAGCGGCCGGCTCCGGGAGTCCGCCGCGCGGGAGCTCGGCGTGCCGGCGGGCGTGCCGGTGGCGGGGGGCGCCGGAGACACGCTGTCGGCCGCCCTGGGCAGCGGCCTGTTCCGGGAAGGCGCCGCGCAACTCTCCATCGGGACGAGCGCCCAGGTCCTCGTCCTCCGGTCCGCCTGGCCGGGCTTCTCGCCGCGGCTCAACGTCTACCGGAGCGCCAACCCGGACGGCCTGCCGCGCTGGTGCCTCATGGCCGCCATGCTGAATGGCGGGCTGGCGATCGACTGGGCCCGGGCCGCGCTGGGGCTCGGCTGGGACGAGGCCTTCGAGCGGGCCTTCGCGGCCGGCGCGGAGCGGAGCGAGGCCGTGTTCCTTCCCTACCTGACCGGCGAGCGCACGCCGTGGATGGACCCCCACGTGCGGGGCGCGTGGGCCGGCCTCGGGCCGGGCGACGGCGCCGGCAGCCTGATGCGCGCGGCGCTCGAGGGTGTGGCCTTCGCCATCCGGGCCGGGCTCGATGCGCTGCGCGAGCACGGCGCCTCGGTCGGGCGGCTTCGCCTCTCGGGCGGAGGCACCGTGCACCCCGCCTGGCGGCAGCTGCTCGCGGACGCGCTCGAGGCCCCCCTCGACGCCGTGGCCTGCCCGAACGCCTCGGCGCGCGGCGCCGCGCTGCTCGGGGGGCTCGCCGCCGGCCGTTTCGCCGCCGCCGACCTGCCGGCGCTGGCGCCCTCCGCCGTCCCGGCGGCCGAGCCGCGCGCCGGATCGCTCGCGGAACGCTACGGCCGCTTCCGCGACCTCTACGGTAGGATGGCGGGATGGCCCGGGAGAGGCGCATGAGCCCGCCCACCCGCCTCGTCGTCTTCGGCGAGGCGCTCACCGACTTCATCCGCGAGGACGAGCACCGCTGGCGCTCGGCCGCGGGCGGTTCGCCCTGGAACGTGGCGCGCGCCGCGGCGCGCCTCGGGCTCGCCACCGGCTACGCGGGCGCGGTGAGCCGCGACCTGTTCGGCGACGAGATCCTGCGCCTCAGTCGCGAGGCCGGCCTCGACATGCGCTTCAGTCAGCAAGTCGACAAGCCGCCGCTCCTCGCCATGGTCTTCTCCAAGCACCCCCCCCGGTACTTCTTCGTGGGCGACGACGCCGCCGACGTGAACTTCGACCTCGCCGCGCTGCCCGGCGGCTGGCTCGAGGAGGCCGAGATCGTACACTTCGGGAGCATCAGCCTGGTCCGGGAGCCGTACGCGGCGAGGCTCGTGGCGCTGGCGGAGCGGGTGCACGCGGCGGGGAAGCGCATCGGCTTCGACCCCAACGTCCGCAACCTCATGGGAGAGGGGTACCGCCCGACGCTGGCGCGCATGGCGGCCGTCGCCGACTACCTCAAGGTCTCCGACGACGACCTCGCGGCCCTCTTCCCGGGCGCGAGCGAGGCCGAGGCGCTCGGCGCGCTGCGGGCCCTCGCGCCGCGGGCCTCCATCCTGTTCACGCTGGGCGAGAAGGGCATGCGGCTCGCGACGCCGGAGCGCGAGGTCTTCCAGCCGGCCTTCCCGGTCCAGGTGGCGGACACGGTGGGGGCGGGCGACGCCAGCATGGGCGGCTGGATGGCGAGCCTCCTCACCCAGCCCCGGGCGCCGCTCGAGGCCCATGCCGCCTTCGCCGCCGCCACCGCCGCGGTCGTCTGCCAGCACAGCGGCGCGTACGCGCCGACGCGCGAGGAGGTGGCGGCGCTCCTCGCGGGAGCCCGTCCGTAGGCCGGGGCCCGTGGGCGGAGGCGCCGAAGCCTCACCCGATCCCCGCCTCGCCCAGGTAGGCCTGCCGGACCAGGTCGGAACGCAGGAGCTCCTCGCCGCGCCCCTCGAGCACGATGCGGCCGGATTGCAGGACGTAGGCGCGATCGGAGATCTCGAGGGCCTCGAAGACGTTCTGCTCGACGAGCAGCACGGTGATCCCCCTCTTCCGGATGTCGCGGATGGCGTCGAAGATCTCGACCACCAGCTTGGGCATGATGCCGAGCGAGGGCTCGTCGAGCAGGAGCAGCGAGGGGCGGGACACGAGGCCGCGGGCGATGGCGAGCTGCTGCTGCTCGCCGCCCGAGAGCGTCTCGGCCCGCTGCGCGCGGCGTTCCCCGAGGACCGGGAAGAGCGGCAGCACGCTCTCGAGCGACTCCTGGACCTCCTGCCGCGAGCCGAGGGTGTAGGCGCCCAGGACCAGGTTGTCCCAGACCGAGAGCCTCCCGAAGAGCTGCCGGCCCTCCGGCACCATGGCCACGCGCTTGCGGACGATCTCGTAGGGAGGGGTGCGGTGGATCGCCTCGCCGCGGAGCCGGATCTCTCCGCTCCTTGGATGCAGCAGCCCGGCGATGGTCCTGAGCAGGGTGGTCTTGCCCGCGCCGTTCGAGCCGACGAGGCTCACCACCTCCCCCTCGCCGACCCGGAAGGAGACGTCGTGGACCACGGTGAGGTCCCGGTAGCCCGCGGAGACCCGGTCGACCTCAAGCACGGTAGCGCTCTCCCAGGTAGGCCTGGATGACCCGTGGATTCGCCACCACCTCCCGCGGCGTCCCCTCGACGATCTTCCGGCCGGAGTCCAGCACGACGACGCGATCCGACAGCCGCATGACCGCCTCCATCACGTGCTCGACGACGACCAGGGTGACGCCGCGCCTGCGCACCTCGAGGACGAGGGCGATGATCTCCCGCAGCTCGGCGGGCGTCAGGCCGGCCATGGTCTCGTCGAGCATCAGCAGCCGGGGGCCGGTCGCGAGCGCCATCGCCAGCTCGAGCCGCTTCTTGTCGGAGATGGTGAGCGCGGAGGCGAGGACCCCGGCCCGGCCGGCGAGCCCGGCGAGGGCCAGCACCTCCCCGGCGCGGCGTTCCGCGGCGCCCCGGCGCGCCGCTCGCAGGAAGGCGCCGGTCATGGCGTTCTCGAGCACCGTCATGTCGCCGATCACCTGCACGATCTGGAAGGTGCGGGCGATCCCCATGCGGCAGATCCGGTCGGCGGCGAGGCCAGTGATCTCGCGGCCGTCGTAGAGGACGGTTCCCGAGTCCGGCCGGTGGAAGCCCGTGATGCAGGCGAAGAGGGTGCTCTTGCCGGCGCCATTGGGCCCGATGATGCTCACGATCTCCCCCTCGGCCACGGAGAAGGAGACGTCGTCGTTGGCGGCGAGGCCGCCGAAGCGCTTGGTGATGCCCCTCGCTTCCAGCAGCGGGGCCATCACTTCCCCTCCGGTCCCGCGAGCGCCGGCGGTCCGTCCGGTGCCGCCGGCCGACGCGCGCCGAGGCCGTAGAGCAGGCCCCAGACCCCCTTCGGCTGGTAGACCGAGATGATGGTGATGAGCGCTCCGTAGATCATCATGTCCAGCCCGGTGCCCTTGTAGCCCAGCTCGACGCGGGTCACCTCCGAGAGCGGGACCAGGACGACGGCCCCGATGACCGGACCGAGAATCGAGCCCGCCCCGCCCAGCATGGCGATGAGCACCACCTGCACCGAGATCGGCAGGATGAGCACGCTCTCGGGGTCGAGGTACAGGATGTACTGGGCGTAGAAGGTACCGGCCACGCCGGTCAGGAAGGCGGAGAGCATGATGGCCCACATCCGGTAGCGCACGAAGCTGATGCCGAGCACCATGGCGAGGTCGTGGCTCTCCTTGATGGCGCGGAAGTAGTAGCCCATGCGGGAGCGGGCCACCCACCAGGAGACCGCCAGCGCCAGGAGCAGGAACGCGAGCGCGATGTAGTAGTAGGGCGCCTTGCTCTGGTGGAACTGGAAGCTGGCGAGCCCCTGCGGCAGCATCGGGATGGTGAGCCCCTCGGCCGCGCCGACGAGCTTCCAGTTGTTGAAGTGGATGCGGACGATCTCGGCGAAGGCGATGCTGGCGATGGCGAAGTAGTGGCCGCGCAGGTTGGAGCACGGGATGCCGATGGCGGCTGCGGTGAGCGCCGCCGTCGCCCCCCCGGCGAGCAGCCCGATCCACGGGCTCACGCCGTGGGCGACGAGGAGCCAGGACGACGTGTAGGCGCCGATGCCGAAGAAGGCCGCTTGGCCGAAGGAGAACATCCCCGCGTACCCGCCCATGATGTTCCAGGCCACCGCCATGAGGGCGAAGAGGAACGTCATGATCATGACGTGCAGCGGGAAGGGGCCGCGGAAGACGACCGGGAAGAGGAGCAGCGCCACCCCGGCGGCCGAGGCCGCCACGACCGGAAGCACGCGCCGGGCGAGCATCGCCGTCACCAGCCGAGCAGGCCCTGGGGCCGGATCCAGACGGTGAGGAGGTAGAGGAGGAAGACGATGGCGTACTTGTACGCCGGGTCGAAGAAGTAGCCCCCCAAGGTCTGCACCAGCCCCACCAGGATCCCGGCGACGAAGGCGCCGGAGATGCTGCCGAAGCCGCCCAGCGCCACGATGGCGAAGGAGAGGGTGCCGAAGGTCCCGCCGACCTGCGGGTAGATGTAGTAGTACATCGACAGGAACGCGCCGGCGATCCCCACCAGCGCCGAGCCGATCCCGAACGAGAGCGCGTTCACCCGATCGGTGTTGATCCCCATGAGCAGCGCCGAGTCGCGGTTCATCTCGGTCGCGAGGATGGCCTTCCCGGTGCGCGTGCGCTCGAGGAAGAGGAGGAGCGCGCCGGAGACGAGCACGCTCCCCACCGAGGCGACGAGCTTGGGGACGCTCACCTGCACCGATCCGAGGGCGAAGGTCCCGGACAAGAGCGGCCGGTCGATGACGCGGAAGTCCGGGGTCCAGAGCAGCACAGCGGCGTTGGCGAGGAAGATGGCGACGCCGAAGGTGACGACGAGCTGGGCCAGCATCGGGCCGCGCATCACCCGGCTCACCGCGTAGCGGTAGACGAGCAGCCCGAGCACGAAGAGCAGCAGGGCGCAGACCGGGATGGCGAAGATCGGGTCGATGCCGTAGAGCGTGTACAGCCAGAACGACACGAACATGCCCAGCATCAGGAAGTCGCCGTGGGCGAAGTTGACGATGTTCATCACGCCCCAGATGAGCGTGAGGCCGATGGCGATGAGCGAGTAGACGCACCCGATGAGCAGCCCGTTCACGAGCTGTTGGACGAGTTGCCCGGACATGGCCGACCGCGCCGGGCCGTCCTATCTCGAGCCCCAGGCCGGCAGCGGCCAGATGACATCCGCCGCGGCCGAGTCGAAGGGCCACACGGTCACGTACTGCTGCTTCTGGATCTGCACGAGGATGCCGCGCGCGTACACGTTCTGGTGGGTCTGCGGGTCGAACTTCAGGCCCTGCCAGGGGTAGATGACCTGCTCCGGCCCGAAGCTCGTCTCCTGGATCGCCTTCACCACCGCCTCCGGCTCCGTCGTCTTCGCGCGATTGATGGCATCGGCCAGCACGAAGGGGGCCGTGAAGCTGCGCGCCGCGTTCTCGCTCATGTCGGTCCCGTACTTCTTCTTGAAGAGCTCGTTCACCCTGGCGACGATGGGCTTGGCCTTGGCGAGGTCGAGCGCGAAGGTGGAGCGCACGACGATGCCGTTGCCGTCGCTCTTCACCGCCGGCAGATAGGCCGGCTCGATGTAGCCGGCGAAGGTCATGATGGCCTTCGGCTTGAACCCCATCTCCTTGAAGGTCTTGGTGAAGAGGATGGCGTCGGTGATGTAGGAGGCGTGCATGAGGACGTCGGGGTTCGCGCGGACGAGCCGGCCCACCTCGCTCGTGACGTCGGTCGCGTTGGCGGCGTAGGAGATGTTCTCGACGAGCTTGTAGCCGTACTCCTGCGCCAGCTTCACCACCTCCTTGCCGACGTTCGAGCCGAACTCGGTGTTCTCGTAGAGCGCGGCGATGGTCTGCACCTTCTGGCCCTTCTTCTCCATGTCCTTGAGGAAGTTGAACTGGTCGCGCGCGAAGAGCGCGTCGTGGGGGCTCGCGCGGAAGAAGTACCTGTATCCGCTCTGGGTGAGCGTGGGCGACGACGAGTCGGAGCAGACATAGGGGATCTTGAGGCGCTCGGTGGCCTGGCTCGCGGTCTTCGTCACCGAGCTCTGGTAGGCGCCGATGATGGCGACCACCTTCTCCTGGCTGACGAGCCGCTCCACCTCCGCGATGCCGTTCTTGGGCTCACCCCTGGTGTCGGCGAAGACGAGCTCGATCTTCGCACCGCCGAGGTTCGGGAGCCCCTCGCCGCGCGCCAGCGGCAGGTCGAGATCGTACTTGCCGTTGATGATGTCCACCGCCAGCTCCGCGCCGCGGCGGCAGTCGAGGCCGGTGGAGGCGATGTTGCCGGTGAGCGGGTAGACCGCCCCGATGCGGATGACCCTGGGGCTCTCCGCCAGGACGGACGCGGGCCCGAGGAGCGCGAGGAGCAAGACCAGGATCCGAACGAGGCCGATTCCCTTCGCGTGCGCCATGGCTCTCCCCTTGTCGCGTGGTGAACGTCCCGGCCGCACCGGCACGTGGGCGCCACGATTCGACTCCGCCCGCGAATTGTCAAGCGGGGCCCCGGGATGACCGGGCGCGCGAGAGGCCGGGGCCCCCCGGGGGGTCCCTTCAAGGCGTCACCACGAAAGGGGGGGCGACAACTCCCACGGAGTGGTCCACCTTTGGATTCCTACAGGAGGGAACCATGAAAAGCCGGGCTTTGAGATTCCTCATCGTCGTATCCGCGACGCTCCTCGCCGCAACCAGCGCGCGGGCGCAAGAAAGGCTGGAGATCTTCTCCTGGTGGGCCGGTGACGAAGGCCCCGCCCTGGAAGCGCTCATCGCTCGCTACTCCCAGGTCTACCCCGACATCCAGGTGATCAACGCGACCGTCACCGGCGGATCGGGCGTGAACGCCCGGGCCGTGCTCAAGACGCGGATGCTCGGCGGCGATCCTCCCGACTCCTTCCAGGTCCACGCCGGCCAGGAGCTCATCGGCACCTACGTCGTCGCGAAGCGAATGGAGGACCTGACGAGCCTCTTCCGCTCCGAGGGGTGGATGGCGAAGTTCCCGCCCGGGCTCATCTCGCTCCTGTCGGCGAAGGGCGGGATCTGGTCGGTCCCGGTGAACATCCACCGCTCGAACGTGATGTGGTACGTGCCCGAGAAGCTCAAGGGCTGGGGCGTCACGCCGCCCAGGACCTGGGACGAGTTCCTCGCCACCTGCAAGACCCTCCGCGAGAAGGGGCTCCAGTACCCGCTGGCGCTCGGCGAGAACTGGACCGTCAACCACCTCTGGGAGTCGGTCGCGCTCGGCGTCCTCGGTCCGGACGACTGGAGCGCCCTGTGGAAGGGGAAGCTGAAGTTCAACGACCCGAAGGTCCTGAGGGTCTGGGACACCTTCGGCAAGGTGCTCGCCTATGCCAACCCCGACGCCTCCGGGCTCTCCTGGCAGCAGGCGGTCGATCGGATGGTGAAGGGCGACGCCGCCTTCAACGTCATGGGCGACTGGGCGGCCGGCTACATGGCGACCACCCTCAAGCTCGCGCCGGGTGAAGGGTTCGGCTGGGCGCCCTCGCCGGGGACGGGCGGCGCCTTCATGATGCTCTCCGACTCCTTCGGGCTCCCGGTGGGCGTGAAGCACAAGGCGGCGGCCATCAAGTGGCTGAAGCTGCTCGGCTCCAGGGAAGGGCAGGACATCTTCAACCCGCTCAAGGGGTCGATCGCCGCGAGGCTCGACTCGGACCTCTCGAAGTACAACGATTACCTGAAATCGGCAGCGAAGGACTGGAAGTCCAACAAGGTCGTCGGCAGCCTCGTGCACGGCGCGGTGGCCCCCGAGAGCTTCGGGAGCCAGTTCGGCACCGTCATGGAGATCTACCTTGCCGGGAACAACTCCAAGGCAGCCGCCAACGCCGCCCAGACCATCGCCGATCAGGTCGGCCTCGGCAGATGAATCCGACCCCGGGCCGTCGAGGCGCCCTGGCCCGGGAGTGAAGCCATGAGATGGCAGAGGAGGAACAGGGCGATCGGGTTCGTCGTCCTGCTCCCGTCGATCCTCCTCCTCGCCATCTTCGTCTACAGCTTCATCGGCCGGACCGTCTACGCGTCGTTCACCGACTGGGGGAAGGACCCCGCCCAGGCCCTGGCGCTGAAGCCGGTCCTGCGCTTCGTGGGGCTCGACAACTACCGCGAGCTCGCGACCGGCGTCATCGACGGCCGGTTCCGCCAGGACATGGTGAGCACGGTCTTCTTCACCCTGTTCTTCGTCGGCGGCTGCCTGCTCCTGGGCCTGCTCCTCGCCATCCTCATCGATCAGAAGCCGAAGGGGGAGGGGGCCTTTCGCAGCATCTTCCTCTTCCCCTTCTCCCTCTCGCTGGTGGTCACCGGAACCATCTGGCGCTGGCTCCTCCAGCCGAGCGGCGGCGTGAACAGGTTGCCGACGCTGGTGGGGCTGCCGGCGGGCAAGTTCGCCTGGCTCACCTCGAGGCAACAGGTCTGGCGCTTCGACTGGAACGCCCTCCCCATGGGCGCCGCGCTCCTCGCCGGGGCGGCGCTCGGCGTGGCCGCCTTCCTGGCCTTCCGGGCCGGCAGGACCCGGCGGGGCTGGATCGCGTCAGTGGGTAGCGCCGCGCTCCTCGGGTGGGCGCTCGCCGCCGGGCGCGCCTGGGCGCCGCTCGACTGGCCCGAGCTCCACGGGTTCAACCTCGCCTTCGTCGGCATCGTCATCGCCGCCATCTGGCAGATGTCGGGCTACACCATGGCCCTCTACCTGGCGGGCCTGCGGGGCATCCCCGAGGAGCTGCGGGAGGCGGCCGTGGTGGACGGCGCCAGCTCCTGGCAGCTTTACGCCCGGATCATCCTGCCGCTCATGACGCCCATCACCCTCTCGGCGATGATCATCCTCGGCCACATCAGCCTGAAGATCTTCGACCTGGTCTTCGCCATGGCGGGTCCGGACAACGCCCACACGGACGTCCCGGCGCTCCTCATGTACATCACCACGTTCCGAGGGAACCAGTTCGCCAAGGGCGCCGCCATCGGCGTCATCCTGCTCCTGCTCGTCGCCCTCATCATCCTGCCCTACCTCAGGATCCAGCTCCGCAAGGAGGTTCACGAGTGAGCTGGCGCGACCTCTTCCGGCGCGGCTTCGCCTGGCGCTGGGCCATGTACCTCTTCCTCGCCCTGGCGATGTCGTTCTTCCTCATGCCCGTCTACATGATGCTCGTCACCGCGCTCAAGGAGCCGATCGCCATCAACCTCGACACGGCCTGGCAGCTGCCGCGCACCTGGAACTGGGCCAGCTTCGAGGAGGCCTGGATCTCCTTCCTGCCGAAGCTGAAGAACAGCTTCGTCCTCACCATCACGGCGTCGGCCGCCTCCGCGATCATGGGCTCGCTGAACGGCTACGTGCTCGCGAAGTGGCCGTTCCCGGGGTCGCGGACCCTCTTCGCCTTCATGCTGTTCGGGATGTTCATTCCCTACCAGGCGATCCTCATCCCGCTCTTCGGCTTCATCAAGGGCATCGGCCTGTACGGCAGCATCTGGGGGCTCGTCCTCGTGCACACGGTATACGGCCTCCCCATCACGACGCTCATCTTCCGCAACTACTACATGGAGATCCCCGACGCCCTCGTCGAGGCGAGCTGCATCGACGGCGCCGGCTTCTTCCAGATCTACCGGCACGTCGTCTTCCCGCTCTCGCTCCCCGGCTTCGTGGTGGTCGTCATCTGGCAGTTCACGCAGATCTGGAACGAGTTCCTCTTCGCGGTGACCCTCTCCAACCCCTCGAGCCAGCCCATCACCGTCGCGCTCGCGCAGCTGGCGGGGGGAGAGGCGGTGAAGTGGAACCTCCCCATGGCGGGAGCGCTGCTCGCCGCGCTGCCGACGCTCCTCGTCTACGCCGTCTTCGGGAGGTTCTTCATCCGCGGGCTCCTGGCGGGGTCGGTGAAGGGCTGACGGCGGCGAGCCGAGAACGCCTCCTGGCGGCGGACGAGCCCCCGCCCTACCGCGAATGGGTCGAGAACCGGAAGACCGTCGTCGTCCGGTAGGTCTCGCCGGGCCGCAGCACGGTCGAGGGGAAGCCCGGCTGGTTGGGCGAGTCCGGGAAGTGCTGCGTCTCGAGGCAGAGGCCGTGGCGGCGGCCGTAGATCCGCCCGCCCTTCCCGGCGATGGTCCCGTCGAGGAAGTTGCCCGAGTAGAAGTGCACGCCGGGCTCCGTCGTCAGGACCTCCATGACGCGACCCGTGGCGGGGCTCTCGAGCCTCGCCGCGAGCGACGGGCCGTCTCCCCGGCGGTTCAGCACCCAGTTGTGATCGTAGCCGCCGGCGAGGAGGAGCTGCTCGTCCTTCGACCCGATGCGGGCGCCGATGGGGGTCGGGCGCGTGAAGTCCATCGGCGTGCCCCTGACGTCGCGCAGCTCGCCGGTCGGGATGAGTCCCTCGCCCACCGGGGTGAAGCGGTCGGCGTCGATGGTGAGGACGTGCCCGAGGACGTCGCCCAGGCCCGCTCCGCCGAGGTTGAAGTAGCCGTGGTGCGTCAGGTTGACGAGCGTCGCCCGGTCGGTCGTGGCGACGTAGTCGATGGCGAGCGCGTTCTCGTCGGTGAGGGCGAACCTGACCCGGACGGAGAGGTCGCCCGGATAGCCCTCCTCGCCGTCCGGGCTCCGGCGGGAGAGCTCGACGCCCGCGCCCGCGATCCTCGCCGCCCAGACGGCCCGGTCGAACCCCTTGTGCCCGCCGTGCAGGTGGTTCTCGCCGTCGTTGCGCGCCAGCGCGTACTCGCGGCCGTCGAGGGTGAACCTGCCGCCGCGGATGCGGTTGGCGTAGCGGCCGCAGATGGCGCCGAAGTAGGGGCGGGGATGGAGGAGGTAGCCGTCGAGGGTGTCGAATCCCAGCACGACGTCGTCGAGGCGGCCGTCGCGGTCGGGCACCGCGAGCGACACCACGATGCCTCCGAAGCTGGCGATCCGGGCGACGGCGCCCCCGCCGCCCGTCAGCGTGTAGAGCTCGACGTCGGTCCCGTCGGGCGTCCTTCCGAATGGGCTGGTCTCGATCCTCATAGGATGGCCGCTCCCCCGGCCGCCGTGCTCTCGAAGAGGCGCGCCGCGATCCCGGTGCGGCGCTGGTACTCGGTGAGAACTCTGGTGCGCAGGCCCTCGACCGCGTCCCTCGACGCGAGGTTCACGGTGCACCCCCCGAAGCCGCCGCCGGTGATCCGCGAGCCGAGCACCCCGGGGAGCTTCCGGGCGAGGTCCACCAGCAGATCCACCTCGGGGCAGCTCACCTCGTAGTCGTCGCGCAGGGAGTCGTGGGAGGCGTCCATCAGCCGGCCGAAGGCCGCGAGGTCGCCGCGACGCAGTGCCTCGGCGCTCGCGAGGACGCGCCCGTTCTCGGAGATGACGTGACGGCAGCGCCGGTAGACCTCGTCCGCCATCCCGGGCCGGACCGCCTCGAGGTCCTCCAGGCTCGCGTCGCGCAGGGCCTTCACCGCCGGGAACCGCCTCTGGAGCGCCCGGACGCCCGCGCTGCACTCCTCGCGGCGCCGGTTGTACTCGGAGGCGACGAGGTTGTGCTTCACGCCGCTGTGGACGACGGCGACGACGCGGCCCCCGAGGTCGAGCGGGACGTGCCGGAACTCGAGCGACCGGCAGTCCAGGAACAGCGCGTGGCCGGCCCTGGCCATGAGGCAGGCGAACTGGTCCATGATGCCGCACTTCATCCCGACGAACTCGTTCTCGGCCCGCTGGCACAGCAGCGCCATCCGCGGGCGCTCCATCTCGAACCCGAGGAGCGCCTGGGCAACCAGGGCCGTGACGGTCTCCAGCGCGGCCGAGGAGCTGAGGCCAGCGCCCTGGGGCAGGTCGCCGCCGAAGGCGAGGTCCATGCCGCGGAGCTCGACGCCCGCGTTCGCGAGCACGAGGAAGACCCCCCGGACGTAATTGCTCCAGGGCCGGTCCGGGGCGCGCTCGATCGGGGCGTCCAGGGAGAAGGCGGCGGTCTCCGCGAAGTCGGCGGAGCGGACGCGGACCTCCCGCCCCTCGCGCAGCCGCCCCGCCAGCGCGATGCCCGATTCGATGGCCATCGGGAGCACGAAGCCGTCGTTGTAGTCGGTGTGCTCGCCGATGAGGTTGACGCGCCCCGGCGCCCGCCCGGTGACGATGGTGCCGCCCGGCCCGAAGGCCTCGACGAGAACGTCCCTCATCGCGACTCGCCGCCGGCCCGCCGCAGCTCGGCCGCGCTCTCCTCGGCTACCGTGTCGTTGATGAAGCTCCCCGCGCCGGACTCGCAGCCGGCCAGGAACTTCATCCGGTTCGCCGAGCGCAGGGGAGGGTAGAACTCGAAGTGGAGGTGGCAGTCCCGGTGATCCCCGCCGTCGGTGGGCGACTGGTGGACCACCATGACGTAGGGGAAGGGCTTGCCGAAGAGCGCGTCGAACTTCCGGAGCAGGTCCTTCAGGCCGGCGGCCAGGGCCTCCTCGTCGGCTTCCGTCCACTCCGCCATCGACCCGATGTGCCTCCGCGGCGCGAGCCAGGTCTCGTAGGGCCAGCGCGCGAAGAACGGGACGAAGGCGGCGAAGCCGTCGCCCTGGACGACCAGGCGCCGGCCGTCCGAGATCTCCTCGGCGAGGACGTCGCAGAAGAGGCACCGTCCGGTCCTGCTCCAGTGCTCGCGCGAGGCGGCGAGCTCCTTCTCGACGACGGGCGGGATGTACGGGAAGGCGTAGATCTGGCCGTGGGGGTGGTGCAGCGTCACGCCCACCGCCTCGCCGCGGTTCTCGAAGACGAAGACGTACTTGACGAAGTCCTTCGCCCCCAGGTCCAGATAGCGGTCCTTCCAGACCCGCAGGAGGTTGCGGATGCGGGGGAGCGGCATGGAGCCGAGCGAGCCCTGGTGCTCCGGCGAGTACACCACGACCTCGCAGATCCCGCGGGCCGGCTGCACCGGCGAGAGGGGGGTCGCGGCCACGGCGGGACGAGGGGGGTGCGCCTGGAGCGACGGGAACTTGTTCTCGAACACCACGATGTCGAAGTCGGGGGCGGGGATCTCGGTCGGGAAGCCGCCCGGCCGGGTGGGGCACAGGGGGCAGTAGTCGGCCGGCGGGAGGAAGGTGCGGTCCTGGCGGTGGGTCGCGGTGATGACCCACTGCTCCAGGAACGGGTGCCAGCGAAGCTCGGACACGTCAGCCCTTCCCCTTCGGCTTCTTCCGCGACGGCCTTGGCGCAGGCGGCCCCGGCTCCGGGGGCGGGGCGGTGTTCGCGAAGCGGTAGTAGATGAGCTGGCGGCCGTCGGGCATGCGGACGACCTGCCTGTCGAGCGGGGCGCCCTTCTCGTCGGCCATCGCGTCCTCCCTCCGCCTCGGAACGATACGACGGAGGGCGCTCCGGCGAAAGGAGCCCTGACGCGGCGCGGCGAAGACAACCCATCGGGGGGACCCGAATGGGCTCGTTGCGCGGCGGCGATCGTTCTGACATTCAAGCGAAGCCTTGAACAAGATGAGTCGGACCGCCGCCCAGCGCCTCGGCCTCGCCCACTACGGCGAGATCGCCCGGATCGGCAAGGCGCTGGCGAGCCCGGTGCGGCTGCAGCTGCTCGACCTGCTCCGCCAGGGCTCGCGCAGCGTCGAGGCGCTCGCGCCGGCCGCCGGCGTCTCGGTGGCCAACTCCTCGCAGCACCTGCAGCAGATGCGCTCCGCGCGGATCGTCGCGGCCGAGAGGCAGGGTCAGCGCGTGGAGTACCGCCTCGCCGGTGAGAACGTGTCGCTCGTGTTCGGCGCGCTGCGCGACCTCGCCGAGGCGCTCCTCCCCGAGATGGACCGGCTGCGCGCCGAGCTCGGCGTGCTCGCGCCGGAGGAGCGTGAGGAGCTGCTCTCCCGCATCCGGCGCGGCGAGGTGACGCTCCTCGACGTGCGGCCGGCCGAGGAATACCGCGCCGGCCACCTGCCGGGCGCGCGCTCCATCCCGCTCGAGGAGCTGCGCTCGCGCCTCTCCGAGGTCCCCCGCGATCGCGAGGTGGTGGCCTACTGCCGCGGCCCGTACTGCGCCTTCGCGACCGATGCCGTGGCGATGCTCGCGGCGGCCGGCTACCGCGCCCGCCACCTCGACCTCGGCGCTCCCGACCTGCGCGCGCGGCGCTTCCGCCTCACCAGCGGGAACGGCGCGCCGGCCCGGAGCCGCCGCCCGCCGCCCGCCGCCCGGCGCGGCCGGGCCCCCTCCACCCGCTCCACGACGAGGAAGCCCCGATGAGGACCCTCCCCACCGCTCTCGCCCTGACGACCCTGCTCCTCGCCCCAGCCGCGCGCGCCGCCGACGACTTCGTCGGCGTGGACGAGGCGAAGTCGCTCGCCGGGAAGCCGAACGTACGCTTCCTGTTCTCCGGGTCGGACAAGGACTTCGAGAAGGGGCACATCCCCGGCTCGGCGTCGGTCTACGCGCACGACCTCCACCTCCTGGACGACGTCCGGGCCTGCAAGGGCCTGCCCATGTGCGAGCCCAGGGCGGCAAAGGTCATCGGCGACCTCGGCATCGACGCCGGCACGCAGGTGGTGGTCTACGATGCCGGCCACGGCGTCGACGCCAGCGGTAACTGGTTCTTCCTCACGCTCTATGGCGTCAAGGGCGTCCGCATCCTCGACGGCGGGCTGGCAACCTGGAAGGCGCACGGCGGCGCGTTGGAGCCGGGACCGCCGGCGAAGCCGGCGCCCAAGGCGTTCACGCCCGCGGTGCAGTGGGACATGATCGCCTCGGTCGAGGAGGTGAAGAAGGCGTCCGGCGACCCCGCACACTACCTCATCCTCGACGCCCGGCACGTCCTCGACGAGTACACGGGAAAGACGCTCCTCCCGGCGTTCTCGTCCCCGGGCAAGGAGGAGACCGTGAAGCGGGGCGGGGCCATCCCGGGCGCGGTCTTCTCCCCGTTCACCAAGTACGCCGGCAACAAGGCCGCCGAGGCCGACAAGCCGACGCTCAAGGACGCGGGCGAGCTCTCGAAGCAGCTCGCGAAGCTCGAGAAGAACGGCTACGCGCCGGGCAAGACCGTGATCAGCTACTGCCACGTGGGGCTCGGCCGCGGCTCCTTCCAGTACCTGGCGCTGAAGAAGGCCGGCCACA
>Ga0153915_10000181_pt1 | contig 56931 bp, 52 predicted proteins | sample Opewatmetagenome_2_FD_107003 | JGI IMG/M metagenome (GOLD analysis project Ga0153915, IMG submission 107003) | Freshwater wetland microbial communities from Ohio, USA - Open water 3 Core 3 Depth 3 metaG | ecosystem: Environmental > Aquatic > Freshwater > Wetlands | place: USA: Ohio, Lake Erie...
ACGTACATCATGAGCAATGACAATAAGAGTACCGTCATTGGCAGAATAGAAAGGAGGAAGAGTGATGGTACACCGTAGGAGTAGTGGAACAGGACCAGCCAAGTGATGTTGGCGATTGCAGCCAGAAGATGCAGGAAGCCTATCTGTGCAAGGTAGCCCTGACCACGCTGGTTGGCCCTTGCCTGATAAATCATGAATGTCACTAGGAGCACATAGATGACGCCCCATATTGTAAACACATAGCCCGACGGCGTGAACAGGTTAGGATAGGAGTCGGAAACCTTACCAGTGAACACCCCATTCAAGGGAAGAATGTTTGCGAGCAGGTTGACAAGGATTGTGGCGAATATCGCTAGCACGTTTGCAGCCTGCAAAACTACCGGACTTGTTCTGGATGCCATGATGTTAACAATTGTGAACAGTGTTATAAATCTTCCGCAATTCCTCTGTATTGGTGAACCCGATTCACACTGCACTCGTAGAATCTGACGTATTCACTAGACTGCCTTGATTGGCGCCCCACTGTCATCATCTTCATCTTTGTATTCTCTGAAGCCGTGACGATGCCTTAGGATGTCTGTTCCTCCTCTGTTGTATCCGATTACGACCTGTGGTACTTGAATGCAACAGCGGCAATCAGCACTACTGTCAGCGCCAAACCAGTAGTCAGCAAGAAGCTAGTATCAAGAATACTGCCATCTGGTGTCGTGGTGGTTGTCGAGGAAGTGGTGCCGTCCGTGTTTTGTGGGACCCATCCACTCAGTGCCGCAACCATCCACCAGAATGCGCGGCCTTTCTGCTCGCAGCTGGTATACGTTGTGTGACCTGCTTGGTCGCCATGGAAGTCCTCATGCTCGACTGGGATGTAGTAGTCCCCGTAGACATAGGTACTCTGTTCACCGTCGCTCCAGGCATCGAGATCTTCGAAGTCAAACAGGACCTTGTCATTTGTCATGCAATACTGACGAATCTGCTCGTTCCTCAGCCACCTGTTGTAACCTTCATCTCCAGTGGACTGAGCGTTGCAGGTCATGTACACGAAAATCACATTGGGATTTGCCGTTTCCAGTGAAGACATCGCATCAAGATAGCTCTGGGTCTCAGCCTCACCATACCAGTACAGCTGAGTGCACCATGACCATATGGAAACGGTTAGTGTGGGGTTCTCATCAAGTGTGTTCTGAGTGGTGGCAAGACCATCAGATGTTTCCCAGTACAGGTCTGGGGTGATGTAAGACTCAGGGGGATTGCCGTCAAGCATGGACAGAGCACCGGACTCTATTGGCAAGTATCGATCGCCTTGAACCTGACTGAAAGTGGAGTTGGAATCCTCGATCAGATCAAGACCTGTGGTGATCTGACCGCCATGGCTTGTGTGCGCGTAGTGAACTTTCACATCTGACTTAGCAGCCTCTATCCACTCTGCAGGAATCGCATTCAAGTCTGTGCAGGTGTGGTCTATGATGAGCCCACCCGACCAGTGAGCAGGAACCCTTCCCGACGTTGCACAGGGCACTTCAGAAGACACCGGGCAAACCTGCAGAAGCAGAAGAAAGATGGAGAACAGTATGGCTAGATCAGCTTGGCGCGGCATGTTTCATCCTCCAAGATTGCCGGCAATCTCTTTGGTCGAGAGTAAAAGCCTTTTCTCGCGCCAAGCTGCGACCCACACCGCTATAACGACAATCACATCATCCGTGTTCAAGAAGTCATGGGTGAGCGGACTGAAACTGTGTTCGTATCATGCTCGACTATTGGCGGCATAAGATCAGGAGCAGTGCCAGAGCTGTTCCTCGTAGACCAAATCCGCACGCTGCTGAGAGTCCATGATGCCGGCTATCGTTACGTCGAAATGATCTATAACGACCAACCAGAATGGGTTGGCAAGACAATAGTGGAAGCGTTGAGTGAGCTCTCGCTTGAACCATATTCAATACACTTGCCGAAGTTCATCTTCTCCTACAGTGACGACGAGTTCACGGCGTTCAATGTCGCAGCCTACCCCTTTATCGAGAAGCTGGGAATCAAGGTCGCCGTCCTGCACCCGCCCGACCCATCACAGATCATGAACACAGACTGGTCGAAGAGATTCGACATGCTCCTAGAGCTTTCGGAGAAGGCTCACTGCAGACTGACACTCGAGAACATGCCGTATCTTCCCAATGTGAATCAGTTCATCTTGGATCGCATATCGGAGAACAGCTCCACCTCCCTTGGTGTCACAGTTGACCTGGAGTACATGAGATACAATCGGTCTGACATTGGCGAACTAATCAAGATGTTTGGAGAACGTCTGCTGAATGTTCACTTCCGTGACGGCGATGGTAATCTCGTGGACGGTGAGGGCCACAGGAGATACCTGCTTCCGGGCTCAGGAGACATCGACCTGCTTGGTGTGCTCCGAATGCTCCATCGTTCTGGATATAATGGAGTACTGACCATCGAGGTTTCCCACAGACAGAGGGACAACATCGTCAAGGCCAAGGCGTTTCTTGAAGACAGTCTCAGAGGCATTGGGGTCCAGTTGTAAGGAAGCAATTAGAAGTCCAATCCCTCTCAGGCGGACTGCCCCATGCGGTTGGTTCGATTGAATACTGCAAGCAGGACAACGGCCGCACTGCCGCCTAGGAGCAGCGAATTATACAGTATTGCCAGGATTCGGCAGCCGCCATCGCCAGAAGCCACGTCAGTGTTGATGAAGTTGATGCAGACCGGTATTCATCATACAAGACCCAAAGTAGGACGTCGGTCCGAAATCTCAGATCATGTGATAAGCAGCGAAAGCGATGCAAAAAGGGTAAATCACCGAACTCACAGGACCTTACTGGACAGAGACGATTGATGTGACAGAGGAAGTAACCGGGCAGCTATCCAAGGACGAACTTCGGCAGCTAAGAAGACTGAAAATGGTTAAGGAGTTCCTTGATGAGTTGAAGAGGAGGGGAATCTCTGCGGACTTGCCCGTGTGCCCTGTGTGCAAGAGCCCTCGTATTGTCGATATGACCTCGTTTCAAGACCTAGGGTACATTGGGAGCTTTCAGCCCGCCTATTATTGCCTTGATTGTGGTTGGTATGGAAGAACCTTGGCTGTCATGAGCAACCGGCCTGAGAATGATGCTGTATCCGAGGACCTCAGAGAGGCATTCCCGTCACTCCGAGAGGAAACTCCTGAAGAAGAATATCCCGAGGACGACGAGGAGCCTTCTTAGAAACTCCAGCAGCCTGTAGACCCAGACGACGCCCATAGCAAGTTGGTGCTGTCAGGTATTCCATGATTCTACTTCCACGTTCCGCTTGCGTACCAATCACATAGAGTAGACAGGAAACACTCTGAGCACAGAGGATTGCGGGCCCGACAGACTCGCCTCCCATGGAGAACTAGATTGTGGTTTAGGGAGCAGAGGCAATGCGCGGGTATGATGCTTTCAAGCATAGGCTGTGCATTCTCCCGCGAAACCTTGAGGGGGACCAGACCGAGTCGTCGTGTCACACGCCAGACGTGAGTGTCGACGGGCAGCGTGGGCCGTCCGAATGAGAAGAGTAGCACAATCGCTGCGGTCTTGGGTCCAACCCCGTGCAGTGATGTGAGCCATTGAGCCGCATCGTCAGTCGCCATATCACTCAACAACGAGAGATCCAGATCCCCCACTCTTCGCTGTATCTCTGAGAGAGCGGCCTTGATGCGTTTTGCCTTCAGCTTGTAGTACCCTGACGACCTTATCACCCGTGCCATTTCATCCTCTGGTGCCGACATCACTTCTTCCCAAGTCGGGTAGGTCGTCCTTAGGTTGTCATACGCTCTCTGAGAATTCACGTCAGTCGTGTTTTGGCTCAAGATTGTCATAACGAGCTCATCGATTGGCGGACTGGCCTGCTCTACAACTGTGTCGCCGTAGTTCTGCTGTAGCAGTCTGCATATGTGAGTAGCCTTCTTGCGGGCAGCATCATCCAAGGCTCGTGAACCACCTGTTCCTTGGTTTGCGACTTGTTTGAGAACACTTTTCTGTTGGTTGGTCTAGCACTCCTGCAGATGAATATGCGCGTGGTTGTGATCTACGAGAGCACCATGGGACGGACAAGGGCCATGGCCCAAGCCATTGGTGAAGGCGCTCGTCTGGAAGGGGCGCAGTGTGACGTCATAGAAGCGGCTCAATTCGAGGAACTGGGTGAAGCATGTGCAATCGCCGTAGGCAGTTCCACACGCATGACCAGACCACTACCTAGAATCCGCCAGATTCTCTCCGAACTAAACAGCCTGAATGGTATCAGCGCTGCGAGCTTCGGCTCATACGGCTGGAGCGGTGAGGCTCCTGACGTGATTGCGAATCTTCTCAGTGGGCTGGGTGCCAAGCTCATAGATGGACAACCTCTGAAGGTGAAAGACTTCCCGAGCATTGAACAGCTTGAGAAATGCAGGGAACTCGGACGGAATCTCGCAAGGGCATGCACAAGATAGTGTCGTGATCAAATAGGTAGCCTCCACAAGTCTTATCATATGAACCGCCGAGCCGCGTTCCGGCGCCAAGTGTGGGTTACATGCTAAGACTCACAGGTTATGTCTTCAAACACCCAGGCCTCTTCATAGGTGCCATGGCTGCGGCCGGGACCGGTGTCGTGTTCAACACACTGTCACCTCTGGTCCTAGTGGTGATTATCGACTCAGTCATACCCACTGCCCAGTATGACCTTGTGTTGCCCTATGCGCTAGTATTCCTCACTCTTGGTGCATTGTATGCAGTATTCGACGTGGTCGGTCGATATGCGGCTGCCCTAGTGGGGCAACATGTTGTCTTTGACCTGAGGTCTGAGCTCTATGAGAGCCTGTTAGAGAAGGACTTGGCCTTCTATGATGAGAATGAAACTGGCCAACTGCTTGCCAGAGTCACCACAGATGTCACGACGATGAGAGAGTTTCTCGTCTGGGGCTATCGTGTCATATTCATAGGTGTGACTTCCCTGTTCGGGACATACTACGTGATGTGGTTGCTTAGCCCTCTGCTGACTACATACATGCTGTCTGCAGTTCCATTTCTTATCCTCTTTGTCTACCTCTATGCGAAGCGAGTGCGTCCTCTGTTCTTCTCATCTCGCACACAGTTCGGCGCACTCAGCAGTGTGTTGCAGGAGAACATTGTGGGGATGAGAGTCATCCGTTCGTACGCATCGGAAGACAGAGAACTTGAGAGAGTGAACAGAGAAAACAAGCGTTTCTTGGATATTGTTGTCCGTGCGTTCAGGCTTGATGCGCTGTACTCGCCTCTCATGACTGCGGTCTTGGGGGTTTCAACTGGAATCCTGATCTACGCAGGCGGCATGTTCTACACACTCCACAACCTCACATATGGTGAGTTCGCAGGGTTCGTCAGTCTGGTTGGCATGCTAGCCCTCCCGGCTCGGTTCTTCAGTTGGGGACTCGGTATGTACCAGAGAGCCTCGGCAGCGGCTGAGAGAACTTTCTACATTCTTGACCAGCGTGACATAATGCTGGAGCCAGAGAACCCTGTACATGTGGAGCGGCTCAAGGGCACGGTGGAGTTCGACAGGGCCGATTTCAGCTACCACGGTGGAAGATGGGTACTTAGAGATGTGAGCCTCAAAGTTTACCCGGGACAGGTCGTTGCGCTTCTTGGTGGGACGGGTTCTGGAAAGACCAGCCTTGTGAACCTGATTCCAAGGTTCTATGATGTCGACTCAAGTCTTAGCGTTACATACAAGGGGCAGACGTTCAGAATCGATGAGAGAGGCAGGACGAGGATAGATGGCAAGGACTATGCCGTGTCTGATGGAGCGATAGTAGTCGACGGCGAGAAGATTCTAGTGAAGCAGCCCGGCGCAGTCCGCATTGATGGCGTCGATGTCCGTCAGTACTCCCTGACCGATCTGAGAAGGCAGATAGGCATGGTTCATCAGGACCCCTTTCTGTTTTCGGCTTCACTGCGTGAGAACATCGCTTTCGCACGACCGGACGCCACACAGGACGAGGTCGAAAGGGCCGCAAAAGCCGCGATGATACACGATTTCATTGTGACTCTCGAACAGGGATATGATACTGTGATTGGGGAGAGAGGCGTGACACTCAGTGGCGGCCAGAAACAGAGAGTCGCAATCGCAAGAGCGATTCTTGCAGACCCCCGCATCCTCATCTTAGATGATTCGACCAGCTCGGTCGACGCTAAGACAGAGGAACTCATCAAGCAAGCGCTCGAGAATCTGAAGGCGGGCCGGACCACCTTCATAATAACACACCGTCTATCTACAATTCGCAATGCAGACCTCATCGTTATTATGGAAAGAGGGCGGATTGTTGAAACTGGTACACACGACCAGCTGCTCGCTCGAGGAGGTGTGTATGCTGGAATCCACACGACGCTGAGTCAGATGGGCTCAATCTCCTTGGAGTGGGGAGAGATGGCGGCGACTGCAGAAACAGGAGGAGGTGGCAGAGGCGGCTAGTCCAATCATTGAAGACGAGGAGGAGCGAACCCATGAGTATACGGACTCTTCGCTCCTGAAACGCCTAGTAGGCTACCTGCTTGCTTACAGGAAGCTCTTTGCCATAGATGTCATCCTAGTGGCGTCAGACATTGCTCTTGCGATAGCGGCGCCTTTTGTTCTCAGACAGGCCATAGATGTAGACTTCCCGAGCGGCGACCTTCAAGCTCTTGGAGTCACTTCTTTGATCTATGCTGCCCTCCAGATACTCACCTGGCTCTCTGCCTATGGTTCGGGCTATGTCATGAGCATGATGGGGCAGAGCGCGGTCTATAAGATGCGACAGGAGCTGTATCAGCATCTCCAGAGGATGTCACAGGACTTCTACGACCGAACTGCTAGCGGCAGGATTCTGTCCAGGCTGACCAACGACATTGACAAGATAAGCGAGTTCCTGGCTGGCGGCCTAGTAGATACATTTGCACAGTTGTTTGTGGTTGTAGCTGTAGGCATCGTGATTTTCACCGTTGATGTACAGCTAGCTTTTGTTTCACTGGCAGTGGTACCGATTCTTGCTGTCACAACTGTCCTCATCAGAATCAGAATGAGAGCTGCCTACAGGCGGACCAGGAAGACTATCTCTAGTGTGACAGCAAATCTGGCGGAGAGCATTTCTGGCGCAAAAGTCACAAAGAGCTTCGCTAGGGAGGATGTGAGCGGTGAGAGGTTTGCAGAGCTGAACAAGGCAGACTACCAGTCGAATGTTGATGCCTCCAGACCGTCGTCCCTGTTCTTTCCTGTGGTGCGCTTCATTGGTGGTCTGGGCGTGTTCCTGATAATCTGGTTCGGGGGAGTGCGGCTGATTGGAGAAACCCTCACCATCGGAACACTCATCCTATTCATACAGTTCAACGATCAGTTCTTCCGGCCTATGCTGATAATCACTAACTTCTACAACACAGTACAGAGCGCCTTTGCCGCGTCAGAGCGTGTGTTCAGCATAATGGATACAGAACCAACGATAACAGATGCGACTGATGCAGTTGACATAGGAAACATCAAGGGTCACATCTCGTTCGATGACGTCACCTTCCAATACGTAGAGAACAGACCAGTACTTGTCAACTTCAGTCTTGACATAAGACCCGGAGAAACCGTTGCGATTGTAGGGGACACGGGTGCAGGGAAGACGACGATAGTGAATCTCCTCAACAGGTTCTACGACATCAACTCAGGCTCAATCAAGATTGACGATGTAGACATCCGCAGGGTCAGTCAGAAGTCGCTACACTCAGCGATTGGACTGGTACTGCAGGACCCATTTCTGTTTCAGGGCACTATCAAGGACAATATCAGGTACGGCCGATCAAATGCGACCGAGGAGGAGATAATCAGGGCCACTGAGGCCATTGGTGCACGAACTGTGTTCGAGAACCTAGAGCACGGCTTCGATACCCAGGTGGGTGAGCGAGGACTAAGACTGTCTGAGGGAGAACGTCAGCTGGTGAGCTTCTCTAGGGCTCTGCTGGCCAACCCCAAGATACTCGTACTGGATGAGGCCACCAGTTCGATAGACATCTTCACCGAGCATATCATTCAGAGAGGTATGAAAGCGCTGATAAGAGGTAGGACATCGATTGTGGTTGCCCACAGACTATCTACCATACTGAGCGCAGACCGGATACTCGTGCTTGACAAAGGACGAATCGTCGAGTCGGGCACACACCCGGAACTGATGGCAAAGGGCGGCGTCTATTACTCACTCTATGAACTGCAGATGAGGCCGAGAGTGGCCCACTCACCGACAGCCGGGTAGTACTGCCCAAGGTCGACAGACTAGTCTGCGACAAGTGAAAGCGCGCTCGTACCTAGAGCCACTCTATTACAGCTCATCAGACTCGTCATCATCGCAAGAACAGTGCGAGTGTTCTGCTGATGGCTCCCAATCATAGAAACCTCTGATATGACCTAATCCTCGCATGGCTCTTGACACTTTGTCGCTGACCATGGGACCAATTTCTCGAAGCCATTCAAGATCCGGAATCTTATCACGCCCGAGCACAATTGCTCGGCCGTCCTGACGTCTGATAACTATCCCAGACTTGCTGACTGAAACAGAGCGACCTTCGCCGTCGATAAAGACTCTCTTGTCTTGCACGAAAGCAAGACTCTCTGGCTTAGTGGCGATGACCACAGACCTGTCGTCTTCTGTGGTTCCGAGAAGAACGGAACTGCTTCGGCCCTTGACCACAATCTTGTGACCGTCTTCGAGATGCTTCTCGACAACTGAACGCACTTCGTTCAGGAAAGCGGCTGCATCATTGTACCCAAACCTTCCAAGGAAGTCTGCGGTCGACGGCTGAGAAGCCTTCTCTACTTCCGTCTTTCCGAGATAGATCTGGACACCCTTGAGGGCAGATGACTTGGTTTGTCCTACGGCTCCCTTTGAGGTCTCAACTATTGCATCAACGATGTAACGGGATGGACCTGCGAACGCAACTCCGACCCGTTCGCCATTGTCTGTCAGATAGACCCACGCACAGCCTGCATCAAGCCTGACAACCGCTTTCTCATGGGAGAGAATGTCAAATGGTGCATTTGTGGTCATTACAGTTTCTTCAGGCTTTATGTTTCTCACTGTACATCAGCTCCTTCCTTGTTCTTGTCTGCTTCCTCATCAAAGGACACACTAACCTGGCCCTCTCCACTACTGCCAGTCCGAGACCGTTGCCACTCCACTCTGCTTGTCAACCACTGGGCAAGACGGTATGCTAGGCGACCTGCGACAGTGATATAGTATGTGCCTCTGACCTCACCCTTAATCACATATCCGGCATCCATCAATGGTGTCAGATGGTGGGTCAATGAGCTGCCAGTCTTCCCTGTGAGCGTTTCGAGCTCATTGAACGACTTGCCGCCGTCTTTCAGAATGTCAAGTATTCTGAGACGTTCTTCGCTGCCCAAAGGACTCACCGCTTGTGCAACGCGCTCGGCTGGGATGTTCTCGATTCTTCCCCGGCCATGCTTGCCCATTCTTCTGATCATGAATCGCGGTGACTCCAGACTGACTCCGATATCGCCTACCTCTCGGACAGCTTTGCGTATCTGCTCTCCCAGTCCCTCCATCATCTCATCAAGACCATCAGTGATACTGCTCAAATCAACGAAGTGCGAATCTGGCGGAATGCAAGGCTCGGGAGGCCCGTGCGCTCTGTGACCTCCTCTGAAACGGCCTTCTTCGGCATAGGCTTCTCTTTCCTTGCGAAGACGTTCGACGTCTTCCTTCAGACTCTCTTTGAGCTTGCGCACTTCTTCGAGTTCTTTGCGAATATCGTCTAGGTTCTCGGTCATTATTCCTCACCATTTGTACAGTACAGTCATGCACCCGTAAGTCGTAGGTTTCGCTAGAGTTGTAAGAAATGCAGCCTCTCTCAGACTACAAGAGAGCCTCTGAATCGGCGCTCTTCTCCAGAGGTTTCTCTTTCCCTGTGGAGGCGTCTAATCTCCTCTCTCAGGGTTTGATTGAGTCTGCGCACTTCTTCCAGCTCTTTGCGAATGTCGTCTGAACTCGCGGTCATTCTGGACACTGAGCCTACTGTACATTTCTACACTTATAAATCTTCGGTTCTATTACAGTCGGCAGAGGCAATCCTCACTCGTACCGAGAATGGCTACAAGAGACTCCCGACCTAATCCTAGTGTTTCGACCGGAATTGCGGTAAAGACGACGCTTATTATTCTCCATGGGGTGTACCTAATACTGGAAGTGAGCGTGCAAGCTTGTTCGAGGAGGACAGAGGCCCGGGGTACTGCTTGTGTTTTGTAATGAGCATGCTTCCGATACTCGGCTTGTTCCTGCTTGCTCTTCCTCAACTGCCAGTCAGTGAACTGCCCTCTGTTGCCGTGCTGCTATTCCTAGTCTTCGCGCCGCTCTATGGTTGTGGAGATCTATTCAAGGGGCGGCCAATGTTCCAGTGGCACTATCACGGTGTCGAAACCGAGGTCATGGAAGAACTGGCCAAGGAAGTGGACAGCCGTTCCTCAGCCATTTGACGGTATATTGAATGTCTGCCTGCTCTTCGGAACTGATGCTGCACAGCAGGCCTGCAGTTTCAGTGTAGCTGTTTCAGGCAACTGGGACAGAAAGTGCTTGGTTTTCGGTCTGTGTCATCCAAGCAGTTTGAGAAACGCATGACACAATGCTGTTTACAGTGGGAAAGACCAAACACATGGCCAACCTCATGTAGCGCCTCCTTCGCCACCCGCTCGAAGTGCAGTGCCTCATTCTCCGGCAGGCCATAGAACACGGGGCTGAGCCGGGGCAGAGCAACAAGAGCGTGCCCACCGTACTGCGCAAGACCGAATATGAAGTTCAGACTTGGAACAAAGAGGTCTAGGCTAACTAGACCAAGTCCGTGCTTGCCCGACGGAACGCGATGGCCAACTGTATCCAAGAAGGGGTCTGCGGAGTACTGCCGACGCGCCGGCACGTACGCGTTCACGGGCACTGGCAGCTCGACCGGGTCCACAGACACCTCCGCGAGATTACTGGGCAGCCCAGTGCTGAGCGCATCAGGAAGTCGATTCACTATGCTCTGTGGCGTTTTGGGAAAGACAAGGACGCGCAACATTGTCAATCGTGACACCCGATTTGGGATTGTGTTGACTACTATATGTATTCGTTCATGGACCTGATTGGCGTGCAACAGCTGACTCAGTTGTCAATCAAGATCACGCTTGCAAGGGTCAATGACAATGTCACTCTGACGCTTTGGTGGGATTCTGGAACATGGCTTAACGCATGCGGCCCCAACTGGCTCCTGTTGTCACCATTTGTGGTTCTGCCCGCTGTTGTAGGCCTCATACTGGTTGTTAACGGGCTGACTCGGGCCAAGGGAATTGACTCTGATGACCTTTCCTGACCCAAGGGCCCATCTCTCGGACTGCAGCTTCTTGCGCTCCTCTATGACTGCAGGCACGACCTCGAAGATACCTCCGACGACACGGGAGTCTGGGATCCCAAAGATTGCACTCTCGCGTTCCAATTGGAAGTGACGATTGCCTAAGAGGGTCATCGAGCTCAGGAATCCAACACCTCAGGCAACGTGGGTCTCAACCTAGACACGGATGTTTGAGTTCAAAGTTCATGCATCTGTCTGGGTTCTCCATGAGGCCTTCTTCGAACCAGTAAGGCTTCTGGTCCCCTGTTGCCCGACCTTCGTATCAATGTTACGATGACAGCCATCAAGGCTGCCATCCCCAGTCCGATTCCTGTCGCCACAATCAATAGTGAGAAGGCACCATCTTGGGTCGTAATGGTGGTGGTCGTAGTGGCATTCGTGAGCTTGAATACGAAACAGTCGCTCGGTCCACTCAGAGTGCCGTCGTAGGCTTTCACAGTGGGGAAGTCCCAGGAAACAGTGTACCCCGTGACGTAGGCATCACCTGTATTGACCACTGCTACGCCGTAGCCACCTTCTTCATCGCTTCCGCCCACAAAGGTTGAAAAGAGCAAGGTGTTGCCAGCAGACGAAAGCTTGAACACAAATGCATCCTTGTATCCACCAAAGGTGCTGTTATAGGCATTCACAGTGGGGAAGTCACTCGAAAAGGTTTCACCGGTAACATATGCATTACCATTACTGTCAACCGCTATCGCGCAGCCATACTCGTGATGCCCACCGCCCACAAAAGTCGAGTAGAGCAGAGTGTTGCCAGCGGATGAAATCTTGAACACGAAGACGTCTCCAGAACCTCCATAGGCATTGCCATGGTTGCTGTCGTATTCGTTCACAGTGGGGAAGTCACTCGAAAGGGTTTCACCGGTAATGTATGCATTGCCTGTGCTGTCAACTGCTATCGCACAGCCAGCATCGGCATCACTCCCGCCTACGAAAGTGGAGTAGAGCATACTGCCAGCGGATGAAAGTCTGAACACGAAAACATCGTCGGTTTCACTGGCGGTGCTGTTGTAGGCGTTGACAGTAGGAAAATCAGTGGAATCCGTGTATCCGGTGACAAAGGCACTACCCGTACTGTTAACTGCTATCGCACTACCACCATCTTGGCCATTCCCACCCACATAGGTGGAGTAGAGCAGGGCGTTCCCGCCAGACGAAAGCTTGAACACAAAGCAGTCAGCATACCCACCAAGGGCGCTGTCGTATGCGTTCAAGGCGGGAAAATCACTTGAAAGGGTTTCACCGGTAATGTATGCATTGCCTGTGCTGTCAACTGCTATCCCATAGCTACGATCCCAACTACTGCCACCTACATACGTTGAATAGAGCAGACTGTTGCCGGCCGAAGAGAGTTTGAACACGAAACAGTCGTAGACTGCACCATTGAACATGCTGTCGTAGGCGTTGACGGTGGGAAAATCAGTGGATTCAGTGTATCCGGTGACATATACATTGCCTGAATTGTCGACTGCTATCCCCCGAGCCCAATCGTTACCGCTTCCGCCCACGTACGTGGAATAGAGCAGAGTGTTGCCGGCGGATGAAACCTTGAACACAAATGCATCCTTGTATCCACCAAAGGTGCTGTTGTAAGCGTTCAGAGTTGGAAAATCCAGAGAATCAGTTACCCCGGTGATGTAGGCATTACCTGCCCCGTCAACTGCGATTCCATAGCCATGTTCGCTGCCAGTTCCGCCCATATACGTGGAGTAGAGCAATGGGTCTAGCACCAGCGGCCTTGATTTATCGTAATCGCCTACTCTGAATCCAAATACATGGTAACCAAGCGAGATGAACTCACTCTCAACGGCATTCGTTCCTTGAAATGATCTCAAACCCTCATCTGTTAGCGTTCTACCGTCCTTCTCCAGACTCAAGGACGTACTTCCAATCACCACCGAATCAGTGCCATTACATCGGACTCTGATGTCTGTCGGGTCACCACCGGGAGCCACGCGGAACTCATACTTTGCCCCATCTACCGTAGCCTCATAGAAGAGGCTGATTCCTAACCAGAGGTCATTGTATACGACACGAGCGAACCCCCTGATTCCAGTGAATGTCCCACGGTTTCCGAGAAGGTAGCTAATATTATGACTTACTCGATTGATTCCTTGCGGGATTACAGAACGCGCCGCATCAAATGACATGACTATACCATTCTCGACCCCATCTATCCATACATAGACCTTGCTGTCTGCAAAACCAATTACCCCGCCTGGGATTCTCCCATAGAATCTCACATCAGCGCAATCAACTTGACCGAGATTCTCGTAGAAGAAACTTCTGGACTCGGTCTGAACCGTTTCGACCAAAGCTTGCTGGTCGACTCCGTTCGTTTTCAAACGGGATGTCTCATCGCCTTCAACGAACTTCCAATCATTCAAACAGGGTGCCATGAATGCCACGGTTATCAGGATAATTATCAGCTCGGGCACAAAAAGCAAGTCTATCTTCGATGCACCCACGTATCGCCTCTCCTTAGCCAAGGTAATATTGCTAAGCTTAGAAACGCATGGTATTAAACCTGCTCAGTTTCCCTTTGCTTTTGCCGAAGCCATTCCATGGGACATAGACACGGACTTGACAAGGCAATCACCGACCTGGGAAGGGGTCATCAGGCACCTCCCAAGTTGTCCGAATCATCTCTCAGATTGTAGGTTCTTGAGTTCCTCTATGACTGCCGGCACAACCTCAAACAGGTCGCCGACTATTCCGAAGTCTGCAATCTCGAATATCGGCGCCTCGGGGTCCTTGTTTACTGCAACTATAACGTCACTTGAGCTCATGCCGATCCTATGCTGGATCGCCCCAGATATACCCAAGGCAAAGTAGAGCTTGGGGCATACCGTGCGTCCAGACTGCCCGACCTGTTGCGATGGGGGTAGCCAACCAGCGTCCACAACCGGCCTAGAGCCACCGACTGCCGCGTCGAGCAGCTTGGCCAATTCTGTGGGAAGTGCAAGGTTGGCCGGGTCTTTGATTCCCCGTCCGCTGCAGACAATGACATCGGCTGTGTCAATCGGCTTCATGCCTTCGGCAAGCTCTTTCACTCTATTCACGACCCTAGTCCGTATCTGAACTGGGTTGATCTTCACCTCAACCTTCTCAATGGTACCCTTCCGAGAAACGTCCCGCTCCCTCGGTTTGAAGACATTCGGCCGGACAGTTGACATCTGAGGTCTCGTGTATGGGCAGAGGATCTCGGCCATGATGTTCCCTCCGAATGCAGGGCGAATCTGCACAAGCTGTCGCTTGTCATCGATTTCAAGACCAGTACAGTCCGCGGTGAGCCCAAGGCCAAGCCGAGCCGCCACGCGAGGAGCAAGGTCTCTTCCGTTGCCTGTCGCACCGAACAGTACGATTGCCGGCTTGCGAGGAGCAATCAAAGACGTGACTGCAATAGTGTACGCATCTGTCGTGTAATCAGCAAAGGCCTTGTCATCCACTACGAGAACCTTGTCAGCTCCTTGCTGAATCAACGACTCCGCGTAACTGGATGTGTCTGATCCAATGAGCACAGCTACGACCTTTTCTCGGAGATTGTCGGCAAGGACACGCGCCTTGGTCACTAGCTCATAGGCGACACTCCGGACTCTTCCCTCAGCAGTCTCGCATACAACCCAGACGTCCTTGTACTGAGCAATCTTGTCCTTGTCCACAGCCTTCCTCTCGATCTTTATGGCATTCACAGGGCACACTTCTTGGCAGGAGCCACAGAGAACACACTTGTCAAAGTCGAAACGTACCTTATTGCCGTCCTTGGTAATGGCCCCGAAGTTGCAGACCTTTGGGCACAGCATACAGCCAGTGCATTTCTCTTTGTCATAGATCAGTACCATTCTCTAGATCGCCCCCTTTGATGCAAGGAACTCGACAAGTTTCTTTGCTGCGGCCTTCGGGTCGGTTCCCTCTATCTTGATGCCGCCTTTCCTCCTCTCAGGTGCGAACACTTTCCTGACTGTCGTTGGTGACCCCTTGAGTCCAATTGAGTCTGGACTAATGCCCAGCGTCGTTACGGTCACTTCTTCGAGAGGCTTCTTCTTTGCCTTCATGATGCCCATGATGTTGGGGAGTCTGGGCTCGTTCAGACCCTTTGTGGCGGTCAGCAGTGCAGGCAGCTTCACTCTCACCACTTCATAGCCCTCATCAGTCCCGCGATGCACGACCACGAACTTACCGTCCTCCTCGACCTCAAGGTGGCGTACATAACAGACCTGAGGAATACCAAGGAGCTCAGCAATCTCCGGACCCACCTGTGCGGTATCACCATCTATGGCTTGCTTTCCACATATGACCAAGTCATACTCCATCTTCTTGATCTGTTCAGATAGAGTGCGAGCGGTCGCCCAGGTGTCCGCACCTGCGAACGCTCTATCAGTGAGGAGAATCGCCTTGTCTGCGCCCATGGCCAGCGCCTTCAGCAGTACTTCCTTGGCTTGCGGGGGTCCCATCGTTACGACCGTGACCTCACCGCCGAGCTTCTCCTTAAGCTGAATCGCCGCCTCAACTGCGTACTCGTCGAATGGATTCAGAATGCTGGGCACTCCTTCTCGGATGAGCGTGCCGGTTTCAGGGTTGATACGAACCTCAGCAACCTCAGGAACTTGCTTGACAGGGACTATGACCTTCATGAACGTACACCCCGAGGTGTCCACGTTGTTCGGCTCGCACGGGTAGTTCGTATCATTATAAGCAATGCGTACGAGGAACTGTCAGCCGGCCAGTAGTGTCCCTTACGTAGGCGGACCCTTTCAAGGAGGTGCGAGAGCAGGCCTTACGTAATCCTTTTATGAGAGCTTCGGCGGATAACCAGCCAATTGCTACTAAGAAGGTAGTGGACACTAATGGGCAAAGAGAAAGGTATTGGCATACTCATATTCATCCTCGCATTCCTCGTGTTGATTTACTACACGTGGGGTCTTGTAATCCTGCAGAACCCATGGTTTGGACCAGCTGTTCAGAACTGGGTAGTTGCCACTTTTGGACCAGGGATATGGAGAGACATCTTCCTCCCGGACCCGATGTTCCTCATCATCCTTCCCGTCTGGCTTGCCGCCGTGCTGATTGCAGTCATCGCTATGTGGATTGGTTGGACTATGATCACCACACCAGCTCCTGAGCCACTCGAAGACTTCGATTTCGAAGAGGAGAAGGTGGCCGAGGGTAAGAAGGCTGAGGAGAAGAAGCCTGAAGAGAAGAAACCCGAGGAAAAGAAGAAGTAGAACGCTTCAAGAGAATAACCCAAGTCACTACCACAGGAGAGCGGACCGCGTGGTCCCTCTCACCTTACTTTCTGTTGCACAACAAGAAACTGCGATATCGCAGCCGCTCTATCTTGCTCGGATACAGCGTAAATCGCGCTTTGTATGGAACCTGTATGTCTACTGACTCACACCTTGTCTACCGCTTCTAGAATCAACTTGACACCCATCTGGGATAGCTTGTCTGCCGTTTCTTGAGACCGCCCTTCTGCAAAACACCGCCACAGGGGCTCAGTACCTGATGGCCTCATGAGCACCCAACCTTCGTCATAGAGGAGCTTCACCCCGTCTAGTGTGACTCTGTTCTGCCCCTCGGTAAGGCGGAGCAGCGCATCAAGGATCTGATTCCTCTTCTCTGGAGGAACAGGGACCTTCGTCTTCGTGCTTGCATAGTGCGGGAGTTGTGAAACTAGCTCAGACAGCGTTTTGCCCTCCAAGGCCAGCATCTCAACGGTCTGTGCCGCGGTCATTGCTCCATCGCGAACAGGTTGATGTGGAGGATAGAAGACGCCCCCGTTCTCCTCACCCCCGAGTTCGCCACCTATCTCCTTCAGTTTGTGCGAAACCACGACGCTTCCCACTTCAGTCCACACAATGCGGGCTCCAGCCTCTCGGGCAACATCCTCAATCAGCCTTCCACTGCTGACAGGCGTCACAAGTGTGGATCCTCTCTTCTTGGGCAGCACACGGGCGGCTATTAGTGCAAACGACTGGTCGCCCCAAAGAACCTGACCTTTCTCATCGACAAATGTTGCCCTGTCAGCATCGCCGTCATGTGCAATCCCAACATCCGCTCCTATGGCGACCACTGCACGACGGAGAGATTCGAGATTCTCGGGGAGAGGCTCCGGGTTGCGACCAGGAAAAGCGCCATCCAGCTGCGCGTTGAGCGATATCACCTTGCATCCAAGCTCCCTCATGAGACGCGGTGTGACCAAGGAACCTACACTGTTCGCCCCGTCAACGACAACTGTAAGCTTCCTCTTCTGTATCGCTTCGACACCAACATGGGACTTCACTGCGTCTATGAACTGGTCTATTGCGGAGTCGTATGTTCTGACAGTCCCTATTCTATCCCATCCAACATTCGTAAAGCGCCTTCCGAAGTAGACATCCTCTATGCGTAATTCGGTTTCTCTCGAAACCTCAATACCGTCTGGCCCCACGACCTTTATTCCGTTGAACTCCGGGGGATTATGCGAAGCTGTAATGACGACGCCAGCCGCGCATCCTAGTTTCGGCACGACGAACTGAAGAGTTGGAGTCGGTGCCATGCCCACATCAACCACTGAACAACCAGTGGCCAAAAGGGCAGAAGTCACGGCCCTCGTGAACATCTCGCCACCCATCCGGGAGTCTCGAGCAGTGGCAACCAGACCCGGCCCCGAGATTGTCCCGACAGCCTTGCCAAGATTGAGTGCCATGTCAACGGTCAGACTTTGGTTGATGAGACCCCGGATGCCATTGGTCCCGAAGAGACGCCCCATCTGTGTTCACCAAATCAGATGTCCCCATAGGCGATGACTTAAGAGTATCGTCAGTTCCGTGTCGAGCTGAAGTCAATATGCCACTCTTTAGACGTAAAGCAGACACTGAATATGAGCAGGCTGCAAAGCTGTTGATTGATGGAAATTCCCGCGAAGCCATTGACATGCTACGGCAGCTCATCTTGAAACACCCTAGGCATACTAACGCAATGGTGTCCCTGGCTGTTGCACTCATTGAACAGCAGGAAAGACCGGAAAAGGATAGCCCACTCACGAGGGAAGCCTTGGGTCTGCTCGACAAGGCCGCGAATCTAGCTCCTAAGGACGCTGTGCCACTTTTCAACAAGGGGGTATGTCTAAGAGATCTTGGCATGCTTGAGGATGCGTTAGTCTGCTTTCAAGCGGCGCTCGGTATTGAAAAGAAACTCCCATTGGCCATTCTCCACATGGCGGAAGTCAACTACGAACTCGGTAGATGGGAGAAATCAATCGAACTCGCTAGGCTTGCGCTGATGAGAGACCCCGGTCTGGAAGGTTCCATGGAATGGGTGCGCGATGCAGTGAGCAAAGCCGCTGGTCAGAGCAGACCCTGAAACGCATCTGTCACACGACCGTGACGAAACGTTTAAGTTAACACTCTAGTGGGTCACCCCAATCCGAGTGGTCACGGCCATCTCAACCTATTACGGTGATTACATGTCACAGAAAGGAGTTCCGACATATCGCGGACACGAGCTCGAGGCCCTTGCCAAGATGAGCATGGACGAGCTGATAGAGCTTCTTCCATCACGCAGGAGAAGGACCCTGAAGCGAGGGCTGCCTCCCAGACAGAAGAAACTCTTGATCAAGCTCAGGAATGCACGAAAGGCTCAGAAGAAGGGCAAAGAACTCATCGTGAAGACCCATTGCCGTGACATGGTTATACTTCCCGAGATGGTCGACCTGACAGTAGCCGTGCATAATGGTAAGGATTTCGCTAGGATCAAGATAATCCCGCAGATGATTGGACACGTCCTTGGAGAGTTTGCCCCTCCAACCAAGAAGGTTTCCCATGGCAACCCAGGCATTGGTGCAACCAAGTCATCATCATTCGTACCGCTGAAGTAAGTGCGCTTCTTTCCGAACATGCATACTCGTGACGCCTGCGTCAATCACAGTGCGTCCTTGTCCTGTTCTCTGTAGAGAAATCTTGTGTCAATTGTGGGAATGGTTCTTAGGAAAGACACCAACCAAGGACGGAACGGAGAGAGCAAGTGAAGACAGCTCTGATTGTATACGAAAACAAATATGGCAACACGAAACGCTTGGCAGGTGCAATTGCTGAAGGCATTCGCCAGGCAGGAAACATCGAATGCAAGGTTGCGGCAGTTGGAGAGGTACAACCTGATGAGCTCCCCGAGTACGACACAGTTCTGTTTGGTTGTCCAAACCACATGCAGGGGCCTAGCCGCGGAATCATGAGTTTCATCGATCGCGCAGCTATTGTTGACCTGAGCGGCAAGACCGGAGCAGCTTTTGACACATACATGGGCGGCAACAAGGGAATAGCAGTGACTAAACTGGAGCAGAAGATACGGCAGAAACTTCCCGGCATGCGGCTAGTTATCCCGGGCCTATCAGCAGAGGTCAGGAGCAGAACCGGGCCTTTGGTTGAAGAAGAGATCCCGAGGGCTAGTCAGTTTGGCAAGATCATCGGCGAAGCACTGCTCAGACGAGCATAACCGTTCGTGAAATCCTCCGTCATTATACTCATGCGGTTTGCACAGAGATAGCGTTCTGTTCGCAGGCACTGTGAGGCCCGTTTCGTCAGCGAAGTCTATATCTCGTAGCGGTCGGGTGCACGCGATAGTCGACTACAGCCTGCTTCTGTGACGGCAAAAGTGTCTTCAATGCCTAGTATCTTCTTACCCAAGAAGACGAGCTTTGGCTCGCATGCCACTACATTTCCTGGCTCGAGATCCGGCCCTCCTGAGTAGAACACAGGCAGATCATCTAGTTCCAGTCCGACACCGTGTCCGACAAATGACACCTTATCAGACCCATCCCCCATGAAGTGTTCTTCAATGCCGAGTTCTCTGCTCAGTGCAAGCACTCTGCCGTAAAGAGTCCCCAAGTTCATCCCTGGTTGAAGCCCTTTCTGGATGAGCAGGCGGATTTGATCCAGCGAGTCAAGCTGACTACGGGTTTCCGGGTCGAATCTGCCAAGCACGAAGGTTCGTGTAGTGTCGGATATGTAGCCTTGACAGTTGCCGCAGGTGTCCACCAAGAAGGGAGAGTCGCGTCCTATCTTCTGATGAGATGGTCCGAATGGATATTTCAGAGACAGGCCTCCGCTTGAAACAGGAGTGAATTGGCTGTTCAGAGCTGACGCAGTGCTTGAAACAACGTAGGAGTATTGGGGCATGAGAAAGCCATAGGCCCGCGTTGTTATGAAACCCCCATGGCCATTCTCAAGCAACCAACAATCCAGTTGTGACGCCAGCTCCACTTCGGTCATGTTCGGCTTTGCTATGCCCGTGCAGAAATCGAAAGAGCGATCTACGATGTTTGCGGCTTTCTCGATCAACTCAATCTCAGACTCGGACTTCACAGAGCGTTGATGCCGGAATATGAAACTGCCATCGACAAGCTGAGTCCGGCCTGCCTTGGACTGGAGAAACGACACAAGGGAAAATGGCAAAAGATCTGCTTCTACGGCGATTCGTGTTTCTGATTTGATTCCTAGTGTTTCGAAGAGCTTTGACTGTTTCCCAAAGCTCTGAACTATCGGAATCGCTGAATGTAGGCGGGCGAGCGCGACGTTACGCTTTACGAGATGAACGGGCGCGCCGTCCACGGGAATGTATACCGCCCCTTCAAGTCCAATTCCTGAGTAGTAATAGAGTTCTGTTGCTGAAAGAAGCAGAGCGCCATCGATGCCTTGTTCATTCAACCTGCGACGCAGACTGCCTATTCTTGCTTCAATCTCTGATCGAGAGAAACTGCTGCTGCAACTAGACATGAATTAGTGACCAATTCTGATAATGAACGTGCATGTGAAAAACGTGACGAACTGAAACCAGCTCTGTCTGCTTCGCCTGCCCCCCCAGCACTTCTGAAACGAGGGAGTAGACGAGCCCGTCGTGTCGTCTGCGCCTTTGTTTGGAGAATGCACATTATCCTTATTAATCAGCACTAATATGATATAATATATACTACGGGAGGATAGTCTGAACATGGACTGCCTGCATTCGGCCTACAACTCTTCTATCATATCATGCGGCAGATCCAGCTGTATAATCCTCTACAGAGGGGAGGATTGCTTCTTTTGTGATGTTGCTAGCGAGATGCTGAACAGCATCATATCTCAGTATGGCGTGTCAAACGAAGTCATCCGTGAGATCGACATTGACTCATCAGAAGAGATTGACCCTGAAACTGCCATCGTAGCACTCCCCACCATAAGGATATGTGACTCCGTGATGTCGGGTCTTCCTGAAGAGGACCTCATAAGCGACGCCATCATCCGTGTGCTGATGAAAGACTGTTTCTCGGAGCATATTGTGAGTCACAATGTAGTATCTCAACCTCAAGCGCTAGAGAGTGTGCCTGGTTCTCTCGGCCAGCGGACAGAACAGGCCTAGTCAGCAACAAAGCCTTTGACAGCAGTAGCAGACTGCGAACTTCTGCGCAAGTGACAGCAAGTCCAGGATGGTCGTGCGGCCCCGACTCTTGCGTCCTTTCACACATAGATTTCGGACGAGTTAGGAATCCATCTCTATTGTTTCCCAGCGGACTCTTCCCGCTTGAACGGCCTCCTTTATCTTCCGTTCAGTACGGTTGAGCTGAGCCTCCCCGGTCTTTATGTCTGCGATAACGACCTCGATTGAACCTTCTGACTTCCCGTCCTTGATTGCTGTGTAGCCGTCAAAGATCACATAGTCGATTGGTGATCCTATGAAGCGGGCGTCCGAGAGCACATGCCTGAACTTCTCTTGGAGTAGAGGAACTATGTGTTCCCCAATTTTGCCCTTAATGACATAGCGGCTGCGCTCCGTCGCGTCCTTCCTTATGCCTGCCTCCTGCTCCGCCCATGTTCTTCTGAACTCTGCCTCCACCTTGGATATGCGGTATCTCAGCTTCATGTTGAGGACAAGATACACTGCAAACGCAATCAGAAGTCCTAGCGCAAGCCCGACAAGTGTGTCCTCCAGAGGCATGTTGCCTGTTTCCCCTCCATCCAATATATACTCGGGTAATCGGTAGGGCATACAGCTGTGACCGATGGGTCTTGTGGTCATACGGCATCTGCCGATGGAGTGTTCGGGGAAAGACTGATTAGTACCTAGAGAGCCCAAGCTCAGAAATTGCCCGAACCGGGGCTGAAACCGCCCATGAGAATGCAGACTAAGATTGCGGCATTCGGCGCACTCGTCTTGGTCGCTCTATCGACAGTGACCATCATGGCGCTATTCGACGACGTGGAAGGGCCGTTCATCTATGAGGTGGATATCTTACCTGTTACACCCAAGAGCGGCGACATGATAACCGTCAGCGCCTACTGCATTGACACCTCTGGAGTGTCCTCTGCGAGCATGTCATGGTCGGTTAACGAAACGGGGTGGGTCGAGCAGGACATGGTATTCTATGCGTGCCTGTGCCTAGCAGGAGGAAGATGGATTGCCAGCTTTGGTCCCGTCAACGCAGGTGACATAGTGCACATGTATGTGACAGCGTTTGACAACACACCCGGTCACAACTCTGCAAACACCCAGACCTTTCAACTCCAGATAGCGACGTGAAGTTGGTGACAAACATGAGAATCGAAGCAATCATCAACCTAGTGATACTTGTAGTCGGAGTGATTGTTGCTATTGCACCCTGGACCTTCGCACCAGTCTGTGTGAGCCAGATGAGATGCTGGAATACTCGCGATGTGGAGACAGTCTTGGGTGCTTCTATTGCACTTCTTGCTCTTGTCAGCACGTACAGGCTTCTCGCTCACGGGTGAAGAGAAACGGTTTCTCGGGGGTCTGATAGTGAACCGGGAACAACGCAGGATGTTTGAAGTGGCCTTCGTCATTGTGGGATGCCTCGGTATCTACGCCTTCACAAGCACCCTCCAAGTTGTTCATTACTGCAGCTGGACCGGACTGCAGATCCGTGAACGCATTGGCCATGAGATCACATTCTACTTCGCAAACGGCACCCAGAAGTATTACTGCTGCGTGAGCGTATCGCTTTTGGCGTTTGATTATCTCATTAGCATCGGACAAGCCGATAACATCGTCAACATACGAGTTAGATGCCCGATGTGCGGGATGTCAATGGATTGGGATGACCAGATGATTGTGTGGATTACTCAGCCTAGCTATCTATGCCCTACGACAGGCACGCCCACGATTGTCAGTGTGTGTCAGGACCTCCCGAATTCGGAGCTGTGCGAGAGCCACTTCTTACAGCTACACGGTGGCAACCTCACCACAAACCCCTACGTCTGGCCCCCATAGAGGTGGTATCCGTGCGGAAGCGAATAATACTCATTACTCTGGTAATATCAGTTTCATTCAACGTACTGGCGGCATTCGCCGTTAATGCATTTCCAAGAACTTCACAAGCATGGCTGTTCCCGGATCTGGGGCCAGGAGTCTTGCAGGACTCATACTACAGCAGAGCGCCTGCACTTGAGAGCCTTTTTGGTGCAATCGGTGATGTGCCCGGGGGGTACTCACTCTATGCAGGAAGTCCGCTTCAAGGGGGTTTCAGCAACAATCTCAGTACTTGGATGGCGGGGTCGCTCCCTTGGAGCCTGTCCACGCTCAATCCACAGGCAAGTGTGCCGCTCGCGGCCATCGTACTGGCTTTTGTTCCTCTCCTAGCAGCCTTCATCATCGGGAGGAGATCATACGGGTCTACGAAGACACGCTAATCTTGCTAGCTACTCTCTAGGCAATGTGTTCAAGTATCGAACTAGGAGCGTCGCGATATTACTTGCTCTCACATTCTCAACAGCTCTGCTCTGTTCTGTCGAGTTCATCAGAGAAGGAGTCGTGTTGGATGTTGAGGCCTCACTTGGGGAGGGCCCGGACCTTATTGTTCAGAAGCTGATCGGAGGACGTCAAGTGCTCGTGCCACTGGACTGGGTCAACAATGTGTCTGAAACGTCAGGAATCAGACTGGTCACTCCTCGCGTTTGGGGATACTCTGATGCAGGCGACGGCAGACTGCTCACTATCATGGGTGTGAACGCAACAGAGTATGGCACCATATTCGGGGCAGTTGGTACTGACGTCTTGGCCGGCGGCAGATTCATCATGGAGAACGACACAAGGAGAATGGTAGTGGGACAGGGTATCGTTGAGATGATGGCTGCGTCCGGTGCAGCAGTGACAATCAGTGTAGGCTCGGTGTTATCACTCATAACATACAATGGCAGTCTGATTGAGTTTGTAATAGTCGGTGTCTTCAGTGCAGACTCGAAGATACAAAGCTACGACCTGATTATGACTGACATCAGCAGTGCTCGCATGGTTCTAGGCGTTGACAATTCGTCATGCACGGACGTCGCTGTGTGGATCAACTACGGAAGTGACCTGAACGGTGTAGCATTCCAGCTCGACAGCTCGTTATCACAAGCACGTATTCTAACACGTGATGCGATGAAGAACACCATGCTGAGGACTTATGGAGGCCGCGCAGGTGTCGCTGCACTGCTTTGGGCCTGCGTGTTGGTCACAGTCCTGTTGCTTGTCTTCACTGCCTCATCTGCGGGCTCAGAAGAAGCTAGGAGAGAGGTTGGTCTCTTGAAGGCCCTCGGCTTCGACACAGTCGACATTCTGGAGATTAGGACGGTAGAAAGTGTGACCTTGGGAGCACTTGGTGCCAACTTCGGCATTTCGCTGGCGATAGTCTTTGACTTCATCTTGGGGGCACCGCTTCTGGCCGGATATCTCCTAGGGTGGAATCTTGTCCTTCTGAACGGGGGAATCCCCTTAGCTGTTTCTTCAGCCACCATTCTCACGGTACTTGCAGCAGCCATTGTCCCCGTTATGGTTGCGACGGTCGTGCCTTCGTGGCGAAATGCCATCACCGAGCCAGACACGGTTCTGAGAGGTGTGTAGTATGACGGTCACAGTCAGAACGGAAAACCTGTGGAAGACATACGGCGGAGGTGGACCACATCAAGTTGATGCCGTGAGAGATGTCACGATAGAGATTGAAAGAGGAGAGATCACAGCCATTGGAGGCCCTAGTGGTTCTGGGAAGACCACGCTCTTGAGTCTAGTTGGTCTACTCACAAGACCGACCAAAGGAAAGGTCCTGTACGGTGACCAAGACTTCTCAGGGCTCTCGGAAGTGTTTAGGACAAGAGCACGACGTCAACGGATTGGGTTCATCTTCCAAGCTCAATACCTTATCCCACAGCTCACTGCTGTGGAGAACGTTGCACTCCCAATGCTCTGCTTAGATGTTCCCCGTTCTGAGGCAGAGAAGCTGGCAGCTATCAGGCTGTCAAGCCTCGGTATGAATCATCGGCTAGACTTCAGAGTCGCCGAATTGAGCGGCGGCGAACAACAACGTGTTTCCATAGCAAGGTCGCTGATGAACGCACCAGAGATACTGATAGCAGATGAGCCCAATGCATCAATCGACGAAAAGTCTGCTGAGGAGCTGCATTTTGTCCTAAGGGAAATGGTTGAGAGAAACAAACTGACCGTCCTATTGGCATCACACGATGCGCAGGTCTTGAATTGGGCAGATAGACGACTCAACATGCGCGATGGCAATATTGTAGACTAACACCATCGAGTCCCGCATAGCTCAGGCTACTGGCAGATCTACAGAACGAGCAAGAGATGGGATACCAGAGATGCCATGCTGAAGAGAATCGCTACAGAGGACACCTTTCTCAATATGCTTGTCGACGGGCGGATATCATCCAAGGCGAGCTGCCTCGCCTTCCACGTCGCCTGCAAAGCAATACGCCAACCGACGGTGGCAATTCCTAGCCAAAAGAGCCCTGAGAAGAAGGCGGTGTCCGGGAACTCCTGAAAGAGGCAATAGGGACAATGATGGGTCGGAATGCCCAGTAGCAGAGGAGCATAACTGTCATGCAACATGATTACGTAGAAGATAGCAGCCAGACCACACGTGACCGCAGTCAGAATGTCCATCAGGTCACTGGCGCGAGGTACCCACTGTATCAGGACGAGTATGATTGAAACAGCAACCGTCAATGCCGTTAGAGCAGCACCGAACCCCGATCCGAAGATGTATGAAGGTGAGAAGGGAGGATTCACGTCATAGATGCTGGAGCAGCACGGAACATACACTGGCTTGATAGAAGCGACGAACAGGATGTCCATCGCACTGTCTAGAATCACCAACGGCAGCAATACGAATAGGAAAGACCTAGCTAGCTGGCGCGCAAAGGGCAGCCGCGCCTGACTGCGGTTGGCGAACTCCATAACGAGCCACATGCCATAGGCGAAAGGAAGAAGCAGTTTCAGTACAACGTCAATAACAGAATACGGCGCAGCTGCATTGACCACGCCATATGCACACATGGCGCCAGGGCAATAAGGAACAAGCGATTGCAGCATCCAGAAGAAGAGAGGCACATCGAACAGACGCGCGATCAAGACAACCATGCCAATCATGCCGAGGAGATAGTATCTCTGTTCGGAAGTGTGTCGTGATTCTTCGTCACCCTTGAACCCCTCAACAATCGCTGAGGAAACGTATCCACCATATAGGGCGAGACCAAGCGAAAGTAGTCCAATGACCAGTACAACAACCGTGGTCACAGTGACAATCATTTCGCAGCGCTCCAAGTTGCACTAGATTGTACTGTCCATCACTAAAGCGTTTGGTAGGACATTCGGCCTTCCAGGCATGCGCCCCGAACATGCATTACATACAGCCAAATGAAGCAGTGATGATTGCAGTGACTGGAAGCCAGACAGACCCCTGCGCTCAAGACTCCAAGGGGCTCACTACCACTCTCAGACTATCTCGCGACAGAATTCGTACTTGAGCACCTGGAAGAATCTGGCCATCGCCACAGCGTGCGTCCCATATCTCACCACCCACTCGAATCTTGCCTGACTTGGGGGTCACGGTCTCTGTTACCACGCCAGTCATACCCTTGAGATCATAGAGGCCATACGAGCCAGTGTCAACAAGCGAGGGGTAGACCAGATAATACTTCACTATGACGAATATAGCAGTGCCAGGAATCGCTACAATCAGGGTGAGCAAGAGATACTCTGGAGCCCAGAAGTAGACTACCACTATTACGAAAAGCACAATGAAGATCTCGTCAATCGTAATTGCTACGAACTTGACCATAGGCGAGAAAGTACGTGTCATCTAATGCTCATCCGTGCACCAATAGTGAACCTGCAGAGAAATACTTTCGCAATGGCTCGATAGCACGATTCAAAAGGAGCATGACTCGCGCGACTTATGTGACTCACAATTGAAGACCGCGATGATACAGATCATGGCCGGCGCAGCCATGCTCTCCTCTTCCACATACGTCCCCATACTTGCCCGTGACACTCTGGGAGCGGATGATCTGTATATCTCTCTGATTGTTGCACTGTTTGCGATCACTTCCTTTGTGGCGACTTATGTCTTCGGAAGGGCGGGCGACATCTATGGACGCAGGCTGATACTACGCGCTGGACTTCTCGCGGCCCTTGTGAGCTTCTCGCTCCTGATTGTCGTTGACACCCTTGAGGGGCTGCTCATTGTACGCTTGATCAATGGCTTTTGCATCGGCATATACCCAGGCGCGCTCACGGCCTATGCCTACGAAACAAAGATGCCTATGGGCAAGTTCGCCGCATTTGGTGCGCTCGGCTGGGGCGGCGGTACCCTACTCTCGGGTTTCGCAGCCACGTTCGAGATTCATCAAGCATTCCTTGTGTCCACCTTGTTCTTGGTGGGCGCGCTCGCAAGCGCCATCACTCTTCCGCCACTCCCAGGGCTTCACATGAGAATACCTCTGTTCCCGGTCGAAACCATAAAACAGAACATGCCGATTTTTCTGGCGATGCTGATTCGACAAGGCAGTGCCTCGGCAGTCTGGACCCTTTGGCCGCTGTTCCTAGCCGACTTAGGAGGGGACGACTTGGCAATAGGGGCCATTCAGGCACTCAACTCTGTGGTTCAGGTTCTATTCATGGCAGGCCTCACAGACCGTTTCACGTATAGACCCCTAATCGTAGCTGGCCTTGTCGGCTCTGCTGTGACATTTGGGTGGCTTATGTTAGTAAGCAACATTATTGAAGTCCTGCCCACTCAGATAGTCTTGGGCTTTGCTTGGTCGTGTTTCTACGTCGGCTCACTCAAGTATGTCACCGACAAGAATGTAGAGAAATCTACTGCCTCCGGTCTGCTCCAGTCCGTGATTGCCATATCTGGCATCATTGGCCCTGTTATTGCTGCAGTTCTCTACACCCTCTGGCCCGGCTACCACCCGATTCTCTTTACTGCCTTCGCGATGTCAATCGTTGCCCTTGTCGCGTTTAGAGCGTCCGACGCAAGAAACCAGAAACAAGAGCAATCTCCTGATGTGGTTGCAGTGCAGGACTTCCTGTCTCGACCTGTGGCCAAGTAGACTATGGCATAGACTAGCCACAATTGCTACCTCGTAGGAGAGCCTGGAAGGGCAATGATCAAACATTGGTGTCGGGCCTAATTGTAGTCCCTCGGGGAAAGGGTACGAGAGGGAGAAACTCCCTCCCGTGTCATCTATTGGGCAACCTCAGACTTTGCCTCGTCACCCACTTCGCCGGATTTCACCAAGAGCATGAGAATGAGTGCAATGACGAAGAACACAATTGAAACCGGAAAGAGGACCTTGATGGAAGTCAAGTCAAAGATCATTCCGGTCAGAAGCGGCCCGAGAATTGCTGCAGTCATACTGAAAGCATAGTATAGCCCAGTCCCAGCTCCAAGACGAGCCTTACCAAGCTGTTCCCACACCATGACTATGCTGTTTACATTCACGAGAGCCCACCCGAACCCTGCGACTGCGAGGATGCCCAGAATCATCGTAGGATTCGTCAGATAGAACAGGACAACCAGCGACGCAATCATCACAAGTAGGCCGATCAAGATGGTGTTGCGCCGACCTATCTTACCTGCTATGAAGCCTGCGGGTATCGCGAATACGACAAAGGACAACGCGATTCCGTTCAGGAGGAAGGACGCATCGGCAGTTTCGAAGAGGAGGACTTCTTTGCCATACTTCGTGAACCATGTTTCGATTGCATTGTATCCAAAGAACCAGAACAGTATCGCGCCAAGCAACGCTATGGCGGACTTGTCCTTTGCGAAGGAAACCTCCCTGAAAGCTCCTACAATGCCAATCTCCTTTGGTTTTGCCGTATCTACAGGCGGTAGTGGTGGCTCTCTGACAATCAGATAAAGGAATGTGAGCGCAATGATCATGATCACTGATGTGGTCAGAAATGCCAAAATGGGACCAATCTTGTTGAGCGGCACCCCAAACAAGGCCGCTATGCCCGGGTCCTGAATCTTGTATATTCGCGATGCAATGAGGAATGCATAGATGGCTCCAATGCCGCCCATAAGATTGATGACACCATTCGCATTGCTCCTGTGCTTTGATGGCACTAAGTCGGGCATGAGTGCTACCACTGGCGCGCGATAGTATGCCATTGACACATTGAAGAGAGTCAGGAATGCGAACATCATCCAGAAATTGAAGGACGCCCAACCATATGCTGTCAGCATAAAGAATATGGCTGCAGCAGGAGTACCCATCAAGATGAACGGCATTCTGCGCCCGAGTCTGGACCGTACTTTGTCTGACCTTGCACCGATATACGGTTGCATGAACAGAGCAAGCACATTGTCAAGGACCATTATAGCCCCAATTATCGTGTTCTCCAGACTCCCTGAGATGAATGTTGGGAGGAAGTCTGCAGGTAGGTAGCTGTTGTAGACGCTCCAAGAAACCCCGGTCGTGAAGAAGCCAAGGCCTATGGCGAATACATACAGCCAACGCATCTTCTCCGGTGCTGCCTGCGCGCCGCTAGCAGCCTCTGTGTCTGTTGCCATTCTTCTCTCTCACTCCGCGCAACTGTCAAAGCTCGTTTCCTTACAAAATGCAGAACCGATATAATAGACTGCTGCATTCACTTCTGTGCGGACTCCTGTGGGTACTCTAGTGCTTTCTGAAGAGCAAGCCATCAAGGAGCTGTTCGATCGAGCATGCGCAGTCAGTGAAGACCAGATTGCGGATGGAGTCGTCGAATGTTTCAAGATAGATGACCTTCACCACATGGCGAATCTGTGGCTCATCGCGACTCCGCACAGGTCGTCCATCTTTCCACTGGCCGGTGAATACGACCTTCTTGATACGCGGGAGCAGGACTTCTTCGAACGAACTGTCCTTCTCAACGAGAATGTACTTCCTCCGCCCCCCGTCTCTTCTGTTCTGCTCAATCGTTGCGTGAGCAGTTGTGCCCGATCCCGCAAAGAAGTCCAGGACAAGGTCGTTCATTGAGGTCGAGAGAAGGAGGATTCTCTCGACAAGGCCAACGGGCTTTGGATTGGTATAAACCAACTGTCCAAAGAGCGCTTTCAGAGTTCGAGTACCATCCGTCGTTGTCCCAACATCATCCCACCAAGTACTGACTGCGCGGCCTCTGGCATCTTTGAGGTAGTGCTTCCGTTGAATGTTTCCGCCAGTGACCTTGAGCTCTCCTTTGTCATGGAGTTTCTGCATAGTCTCCTTGGAATATCGGAAGTGACCGGCCGCGCCCATGAACTCATAGTAGGGATTTCCTTTGCGCGCGCCGCCGGGACCGTCTGTAGGAACCCACTTGTAGGGGCCTCTGCCATCGCCATCGTCATTCTTGAACTCGGCCGCTGCAATGTCATCGATAGGCACCCTGAAAGAGAATCGCTTCTCAAAGACTGATTGTTTGTTCTTTGCATAGAGGAGTATCGCATTGTGGTTGGCTGAGATGATGAGGTCATTCGAAACAGACTTCCGATGCTGGTGACATATCATCGAAACGCTGTTCTCGGGTCCAAACACCATATCCATCAGCAACTTCAGATGAAAGAGCTGGTTGTCATCGATACTCACGAAGACAAGACCGTCTTCTGTCAACCACTCTCGGGCCAAGCGCAACCTATCCGCCATCATTGACAACCAGTGAGAAGGTTTGTATCTGTCCTTGTAGACGAAGCTCTTGCTCCGAGTATTGTAGGGGGGATCGATGTAGATGCATTTCACGCGCCCATGGTATATCTCTAAGAGAGCATTTAGCGCTTGTAGGTTGTCGCTCTTGACTACAACGCCATCGATGTGTTTATCCAAGTCATCAAGCGAGTTCAGTAGCCTATTCTTGAAGTCCTCTGGAAAATGCCTCGTGTCAACGACGAGGGAGCCATTGTGACGCAGAAAGTCATGATTAAGAATGGTCCCCTCACTCGAAGAATCCTGAAGCATGTACAGGCGACGCCACTCCTTAATCTGAGAAGCGTTACCAACGACCTCGTCCCACATTTCCTCGGGAATCCAGTTTATGGTGAGGCAATATTCTGTTCTGAGTACGAGTTTCTTCTTCTCAAAGAGAGTCTTGTACAGTTCTTCGACTTGGGCCACACGGTCGATTAATCTTGAGCATATATCCCGAGTAATCCCACAGCGAGTGATAGCATCCACGAGAGGAAAAGAGGAGTCCGTTCGGCTTCCGAAACTTGATAGATTCTTTCCAATGAAGACGTCTAGCTCCTGAAGAAGAGCCGCCTTCAAGCATTTGTGAATCATTGACTCTGTCGCATCGTCAACGTAATACTGGTCCCTGTCACGCCAGGTGAATCTGACACCTTCGCTGTCTGCATGCGTGCTGATTGATTCCAGTTCCATTGGAGGAACAAGAACGCCATCATGATAGAAGAGTGAGAAGAACCTGAGGACATCATTGAGAATCGCGTCGCTGAGCTCAGTGGAGAGAGATGGACACGTAGCAAACGCATTGGACAGTATACTTGGCAAATCCTCTGCAAGAAGTCTGTCAAGCAGACCGTATCTTGACTCATCAAGGCAAGATACATCAGCAGTGGAACCAGTCCTGTCACGCTGGAACAGGCGCATGAATGACTGCTGAAAACGTGTGGTTGATTTGTCCACTACTTTGTCACCAGCAACGTAATGACCGAGAGTCTACTAAGTTCGACAGCCGCTATTAACACTGCGGGTAAACCCTGATTGCACTAACAGCTGGGGTTGGCAGCAATGATTGTCAGGAAAATGAGCATTGACGACACCGACTTCGCCCTAAGCCTGACCTCAGGAGAAGGATGGTCCGACATCAAGAGTGATTTCGAGAGCTTGATTTCATACTCGCCAGCTGCAGCGTTTGTGGGCGAAGAAGATGGCAGAAGAATCGGGATGATCAGCGCGGTTTCCTATGGCAATCTCGGTTTCATCGGCTCGCTCATTGTTGTCAGGGACTGTAGGAACAAGGGCCATGGCACAAATCTCATGAAGCACGCAATTGAACACCTCTCAGGGCTGGGAGTCAAGACACTGATGCTGGATGCCGTCGAAGCAGCTATTCCAGTGTATAGGAAACTTGGTTTCAGTACCGTGTGCCGTTCTCTCAGGATGAAGGGCGTGGTTGAAGCAAGGAGGACAGATAATGTGCGGCCGATGACGAGAAGAGATCTGCCTACTGTCTTGACAATCGATCAAGCACACTTTGGTGCGGATCGATCACACTTCCTGAAGCGGACATGGAGCCTATTCCCGGAGTTCTGCAAGACGCTTGACATCGGCAAGAGTGTCCAAGGATATGTGATGGGCAGCCCGGGGAACGACTTCATCAGAATCGCACCGTGGATTGTGAACGGAGGTGTCCATCGAGGAGAGGATCTTCTGCGAGAGCTGGCAGCTCAATCGGGTGGAAAGGCCCTCAGAATGGGAGTCCTTGAGCGGGACACAACGACGGTTGAGTTGCTGAAGACACTCGGCTTTGAGGAAGTGTCTTCTTCATACCGCATGATTCATGGAGATTCATCGATTGTCGGGCTTTCGCAGGGGATTCATGCCATAGGCTCTCCTGCGAAAGGGTAGCTTTGTGCTTTTCCGCGCTGAACCATGTTTTCCCACATTGGCATCCAGTACAATATCATTTCTCTGGGCGACGAGCCACAGTCAGCCCGAGCCCCAAGATAGCGAATAGCGTCAAAACCACGATTGGAATCGCTATGTCGATGAGTGTTGCGCCAAAGAACACCACAGCCTTGACTGCCATCACGTAGTATGTCAGTGGAAACAGATACGGCAGGAAGCTAAGATAGGAAGGCAGTAGAGAAGCCGGGAAAAAGATCCCACAGAGAAATATCTGAGGAATGACGTAGATTGGTATCATCTGTATGACTTGGAGCTCAGTCCTCATCCTATAAGATGCTGCGATTGCCAATGTCACGGACCCCATGACCAACAAGAGCACCAATGGAATTAGGAGCCCCATCGCAGACAACATGCTTGGTGAGAAGTAGACTATGACGACGCTGATGATTGTTGTTTGAACGAAGGAAACGGCAATAAACGCGATGACATAGCCTATCACTATCTCTGTTTCATTGAGAGGTGAAGCACGCATTCTCTCAAGAGTGCCCTGTTGCCTTTCTCGCAAGAAGAAGACTCCAGAGATGATGAAGCCAAAGAAGAGGGCGAAGAAGCCAATAACCGACGGCCCCGCCAGCTCAATCATGGACATTCCGGCACTGCCATAGACATAGGTGACGGTGACTTCAGTGCCCTTGCCAACCGCAGACTTGGTGGCATCTGCAAGAGCCTTTTGAATAGCCGACAGAGCGATGCTTGCGTCTGTGCTCTCAATCCCGTTTACAAAGAGCTCAATGGTCGGCTCTCCACCAGTGAGTATCATGGTGGTAAAGTCCCCAGCAACGTAAACACCTGCAATGCTTCTTTCTTGACGAATGGATTCGATTACTGCTTCACGGCTTGCGCAGGAAATCAATGACACGTTCCCATCAGCGGCTAGGTTCTCTTCGACCAGTGACCCAATCACGGTGCTGAAACCTTCGTCTTCATTCACGAGTGAAATATTGAAGGAGAGATCTCCACCAATGGGTGGTGAAGGAAACTGGACAGTGACATTACGATTAATCGCGAGACCGCTTCTGCCGAGGAGTTGGGACAGTCCGTCACTAGTTGCGTTGGCCACCACCCCCATTATGAAAGTGGCCCGAGGCTGGACAGTGACATTGATATGTAGACCTAGACTGACATTCTCGCCTCTGATGATGGCTGATGTGAGAGTAGGCGGCATTATCAAGACGGCCTGCACGTCATTGCCAAAGCCATCGAAAGCATTGGCCCTAGATCTCTGGATGACCGACACGTTCTGATTCTCATCTAGCTGTGCATTGATAGCGTCCCCCAGTGTTATCCCCCACGGCTGGTCCAGTATGCATGCTGCTGTGGGCACATTTGTCACTTCGCCAGTGAACATGAGTGCAAAGATGAAAGTGACAATGAGTGGGGCAACTATCATCAGCCCTAGAGTACGTCGGTCTCGCCGTATCTGGCGAGCAATTCGTTGCACCATAGTGCGAATCCTGTGCGCGTCGAAACTTCTACTCATTGACCCGCCCTCCTTGCAAGGTACGAGAACGCCTCTTCGAGACCCGGCTGCTGAACCATTATCTTTCGGGCATGCACCCCTGACGCAGATATGGCTCCAAAGGCACGGAGAAGCATTTCATCGCTCTGCGTTCTGATTCTGAAGTGGCTCCCAGTGAATTCATTTTCTGCAATCCCATCTAGAGCTTGCTTGAGGCGAGGCGAGTCTTCAGGGCTCACCTCACCGGAGATGGTGCGCTCAAGCGGCATAGAAGAGGTGAGTTCATTTGGAGACCCAAGTCCTATCAATCGGCCTTGAAGTATCATGGCCACGGTGTCACAACGAGAGGCCTCCTCAAGGTAGTGAGTTGTCATGATAATCGTCCGTCCCTGGCGGGCGAGCCCTTGGAAGTAGTCCCAGAACTCAGCACGCAGGTGGGGACTGATACCAACTGTGGGCTCGTCGAGGAAGATTAGCTCGGGATCATGGACAATCGTGCAGGCTAGGCTGAGTCTTTGCACAGTGCCCCCACTCAAGACCTCAACGGGACGATCAAGGTAGTCTGTGATGCGAGTGAGCTCTGCCACTCTGGTGACGGCTTCGCCTCTCTTGTGCAAGTCTGACACACCATATGTATCAGCAAAGAACTCAAGGTTCTCCCTTGCAGTCAGGTCAGGATAGAGAGCCTTCTGTTGGGTCATGTACCCGAGCTTGGCCCTTTCTTCAGGAGACAGCAAGTCCGACCTTTGCTCCCCAATGTAGCACGCACCTGAGGTGGGCTTCAGTATGCCAACCATCATTCGCACCAGTGTCGTCTTGCCTGCCCCATTCGGACCAATCATACCAAGGATGGTCCCGGGTGGAATCTCAAGACTGACATTGTCCACAGCCAAGACATCCCCGAAACGCTTGGAAACATTCGCGGCTCTAATCAATGGTCATGTCACCACCAAATCCTGCCTCTTCCTCGTCCAGAGGGCGTCTGGACCAGTGCTGCTCTCTATGGCCCATCCAAATGATAAAGGAGTGGTGTTACTCTAGAGGTTACAGGGAAGGTTGACGATGGATTCGGAGAACCTCAACGACTGTCATAATGATGTGGTTTGCGGGAACAGTGCATCGTGACCATGGTCACGTTTAGCCTTCAGAACCGCGAGGGCTGACAGATTCCTGTTACCCCAAAAGTGACAAGAACTTGAAGAGTTTCTACGTATGCTGTCAGTCGGCCCGAAGTGATCACATGAGTAGCGATGACGTTGTGTCCGAGCTGATGCACCTAGGTCTGAACAGGAGCGAAGCAAGGGCCTACAAGGTGCTGGCTTCTGTTGGCCAATCTACGGCGCGTGCAGTCGCAGATTCTTCAGGAGTGCCGAGGAGCAAGGTCTACGAAGTCCTCTATTCCCTTGAACAGAGAGGCCTTGTCAGGAGAGCAGTTGGCACGAGTCCCACGGAGTTCAGAGCATACGAACCGCGCAACGCGATACCGTATCTGATAGAGAAACTGCAGAACTCGGGCAAGTCCGTACTAGCCGAGCTTGAGAGTCTCGCCATGCAAAAGAAGGCTGCATCAGAAGAGTTCGTGTGGACTGAGGCGGGCAGTGACCAAATCAAACTGGGCACGAGAGAGGCAATCGCAAGGGCAACAAAGGAAGTCTTCATTGCAACAAGGGACCCGGGCCTTCTGAGTTCGCTGAGGCCTGCGTTGGCTGACGCGAAGAAAAGAGGAGTCGAGATAAAGCTGGTATCAGGGGGACTCAGCGATCAGAATCTGGAGGAGTTCAAACATTACGCAACCATCGTCGATGTGACAGAATTGAGCTCTCGAGTTCTCATTGACCAGCTGCAGAAGGTCCTTGCTGATGAAACGATTGAAACTGCCGGTTGGGACCCGAATCAGATCTCTATGGTTCTGATTGACAACTCAGAGAGTGTTGCTGTCTTCAAGCCATTGCAGGATTCGGCACGGCCGTGGTGCTTACACGTTAGAAGTCCACTCATAGCCATCTTCCAGCGACAAGTGATTGTTGCCCTTCTTGGAGCAGTCGAACGTCTGCTTTCAGGAAAGTAATCAGAATCCCGCCAAGGTCTGAAATGATTGGCGGACTCGAGTATCCTACCCACCAACTCACGGGGACAGATTGATATTCAGGCTCAGGAATCGGCTGGTCAAGGGAGCCTGTGAATAAGCTCTCAGGAGCGAAGTCGGGTTTGAAGGAGTCCCATTTGAAAGCCATGAGATGCCCTTCATGTCACAAGGCACTTCGCCTTTCCGAGAGATATCCGGAAGGTGATGAGATTGAGAGTGGAAAAATCGTGTGTGAGAAAGGGCACAGATGGGCTATAGACGAAGGCATCCCAACGATGATCTACCCCAAGGTGAACGAGAAAGACGAGGCTTGGATCAGACAGTACGACGACTTGGCCGAGAACTATGACGAATTCCTGAAAACATATGATAAATGGCTTGGTGTCGACATGATGAAGGAGAGGGAGAGAGCAGGACTTTATGTTACAATGGAGGGTCCTGTCAAGGTACTTGATATCAGCGTAGGGACAGGCGCGAACTTCGTTGCCCTGTTCAATGCGTTCAGGAACGAGATGGGCAGGTTCAATCTCCATGGTCTCGATCTATCACGTGGAATGCTGAGAGTTGCGAAAAGGAAGTTCAAGGAACTGGATATCACTGTGGGCCTTGTCAACGCAAGTGTCTTCAACACACCATTCCAAGACAACTACTTCAGCCTAGTGCTCCACAGCGGCGGCATCAATACGTTCTCGGACAAAGGCCGCGCACTCGAAGAGATGTGGCGTGTGGCGAAACCTGGTGGTGTCGTCTTGGTCAGTGACGAAGGGCTGTCTCCGGAGGTGAGAGGCTCGGAGAGAGGAAGAGAGATACTCAAGACCAACGCGTTATTTGGATCAAAACCGCCGCTGCAGTATGTCCCGCAAGGAGCACGGAACCTCGAAGTCACCTACGTCATGAATGGGACTTTCTATCAGATGGCCTTCGGCAAATGATCCGGGTTTCCGAATTGAAGTTATACTCAAGAATTAGGAGAAAGCAGTAGGGACAGCTCGTCCTCTCCAACCAGTCCTAGGAAAAATAGAACGGTGCTTACGTGGCTTCCCACATAAGCACATCTTCAAGCGTCAAGGAGCGACACGTGTTATTCTGATTGCCCTTGTCAGCGCTCTTTGCGGTATGTAGAAATGCTCTTGTCCTGCGAGCAACTTGGCGGATTCCCTGGTCTTGCATTGCTAGCTCTTCCCTATCTCCTGTAAACATAGGCGTAGTAGAGAGCGCTAGTGCTCATCACAGTTCGAGGGTGCTTGCTAGCAGTCGTGTTCGGCTTCTGAGAATCGGTTTCGTGTGCCATAGTCTTTCACCATTGGTTTGTGTTGGAAACTATTCGATGGTTTTGGTGTGTACTCGAAAGTATATAAAGGTTTGGTCACCCAACCATTATGATGGACATTATGTCAGTGACCAATGGTTCATAGAACAAAACTTTAATACGCAAACTTTCAAAGAGGCCCATGAACATGGAAAATGCCTCTAAGGTAGGACTTGGTGATACGGAAATGTCCGAGGAACTGACTGACACACTGACCGGGATTGTAGTGACGCAGGAAGGCAAGAAACCTCAGAGGGAACTGGAATTCGTGACAGACGAAAAGAAAGCCAGCGTTCTTCTTGAACCCGTCCGGCGTCATATTGTCAACGTTCTCAGAAAAGGCATCGATGACGAAGTGACTTCGGAGGAGTTCAACAAGGAAACCAGTGAGAGAATCATCCGCAAGAGAGCAGTGAAGCGCTATACGATGTCAGTAGTTGAGATTGTAAAGGCATCGACCTGTGACAAGAGTGCCCAGGGATTCACAAAGAACCAAGTCTACCATCACCTGCCGACATTGATTGAGGCAGGGTTTGTTATCAAGTATGGCACAGTCACTACTGGCAAGCGCACTACAGACTACTACCGAAGGACAGCAAGGGGATTCGTAATAGCGGTCAAGCCGGCTGCAAAGGATGAGAAGGTCGTTCGAAAAGAGGTTTCTGAAAAGATTGGGAGGATATTGAGCACGTTCCAACTGGACGTGCAAGACGACCGCAAGCAAGAACTTGTGGATCTTGCGACCCGTCTGTCAGTGATGGAAACATCTTGGCGGGCAAAGATAGGCAAGCTAGTCAGAGACGACATCGCTGATCCTGACATAATCGACATCTTTGCGTCGCTGGTGGACATATATGGCGAAGGTTCGGAAGAGTACAGAAACCTGAAACTGAGAATGCGTGAGATACTGTTCCCCTCGGGCTGATCGTACATCATTCGAAGTGAGTCTACACCTCAAGACCTCAGAACGCTTGCAGTAAGCACAAGTCCGGACCTTACTGGGACGCCCAAGACCAGCGACAGATCTTAAGCTACAGGCAGTTACGTCACGGCTGCTCAGTACACGAAAAAGCGCTTCATCCTTCTGTTGGTCGCTCAACAGTCCTTGTTCTGGGTAAAGGTGATGGTGGGTCAGGAATTGGACTGAACACGATGGCCAAGCTAGTTGCACGAGGCGCGTAAGGGCTCGACATAGGTCCTCTGTCTTGTATCATCACAGCTTCAATCGCGGCCACGTCAGTCGATAACACATTGACCGTTTTGCTCGTCTTCGTCCTTCATGATCGTTTCTATGCCGCAGCGCTCTGGTGCTGACGAGCTGGCTTGATCACAGGTTTCATCTGAAGAGCAAGGACTTGATCCTGGTCACCTTGGTATTCATTTGTGCCCACCCAGTCTTCAGGATCGCCATCCTTGTTGACAATAGTGTCCTTCCCTTGCCCTTTCTGCTACTGGCCCTGCAAGAGGAAACTCAGCGGCGCCGGCCGCAGATGACTGGCTTCCTACTCTGATTGGCGTCATGCTTTCACATACAGCCTATCTTCCTTATCGCCAAGTGCTCCTGTGAGTTCGGCCACGCCGGAGTAGAGGACTGTTTCCATGCTCAGAGTCGGCCGATGAGTTTGAGCGCGGTCCTGGAAACGTCAATGGCGGCTAGCTCGGGAACAGAATCGGCAGTAGCCCACGCCATCAACCATGTCTTCCCCTCAACTAGCGCCATGAGAAAGTGCCCATTGTTCTGTGACGTCGCTACATAAGACCCGGGACTAGACGCAATCCTGCTGTACTTCACACCATTGGCAAGGATAGAGGCTGCAGCGGTTTCGGCCGCAGTCGTGAGCTCACGTCCATCCTCAACCAGTGACCAGTTGCTCGTCTGCCACAATATGGTACCGTCTCTGCACACTGCAAACGCCTGAATCTTTGGGTTGTTCTGGAACAGGTTCTTCCACTCTTCATCAATGACCGTTGACATGGGTGAGGCCGCCTAAGAGCTAGCCAGTCAGACGTAACGCCGCCTGCCGCTCAATCACGCTCGAATCTTACCCTTCAGGAACTTCGCCGAGCGGTCTACGTCGACGTATATCCCGTCAGGAGTAGCACTTGCGTTCGCCCAAGCAACGACCCACTTATCGCCTTCAATCCTGACGAGCACAAGAGTGCCGTTGCCTGCGGCACTTCGCGCAACAAGACTGTCAGGGTTCGATCTCATGGTGCTGTACTTTACTTGGTTCTGGATCACGCTCGCCGCCTTCTGGGCCACAGCCGAAACGAGAGCCTTAGCATCCTTAGACAGGTCCCAGTTGTTGGTCTGCCAGAGGACCTGTCCATTAGCATTGACCACACCAAAGGCCTGAATCATGTGTCCTGAGTCATTATAGGCCCGGGTGTAAGCTTCCATCACGACTTGATTGTATGACACTCTGCATTCACCCCGTTGGACTCTGTGTTCTGTGAAGCAGTTAGCAGGATACCTGATTTAAGATAATCTTGATGGTCCTCCACAGAGCCTTGGAGCATGCTCTTATGCAGGGACATACACGCCCTCATTGTGACTGACAAGGCAATCTGGGAAACGAGTGAGGGCATCATGATTAGAGTGCTTGTCAAGCCCAGAAGCAGAACGATTAGACTCATTGAAGAGATAAGCGAAGCAGGGGTGCTCGTTAACCTGAAAGAACCCGCGAGGGAGGGCAAGGCCAATTCTGAGCTTGTCAAACGGCTCGCAAAGGCGCTGAGTGTTTCGTCCAGTGATGTAGCCATCGTTGCTGGATACGGAACAAGAGAGAAAATTGTGCGTATTAGAGGGCAAAGTCAGGCAGAGGTGCAAGAGCTTCTTCTCAAGGCCACGAGGAGTCAATGAACCATGAAATATGGTGCCTGCCGCCCCGATTATTCCAACATCTATATCACACTGCTTTTTGTGCCCGATGTTGTTGGAATGACCTCGGAGGCCAAGCCTTGATCGCTGACCACAAAACTACGAGAATACTTCTCACGGCCCTATTCTCTGCAGGGCTGTTCTACTGTGGGCTAGTCATTTCCAGCAGTCGTTTCGATATATGGATTGGCGCCTCGATAGTCGTGGGACTGCTACTTGTTTGCCTGTCCCTCTTCATGGGGCCTCCGACCAACAAGGGACTCATCTCGCTGGCTGTTGTGGGACTTGCCCTTTTCCTTGCTGCATTCATCCTTGGGCCTCCATCAGAGGTGCCCCTGATAACGACAGCAGAGATTGCCGTCTATATCATGGCAATGACAGAGTCGAAGTTTCCCCTCACTAAGCGGGCATTGGTCACGGGGATTGTCGTTGGAGTGATCATGACCTTTCTTGGTGTGTACCTGATGCTCAAGCTTGGCGTGGTCTATTTCATAGGTGCAGAGATGATGGGGGCAATCATTCTCAGCACTCGGGGTAAATACACCAAGGAAGAGAACACGATCGTCGTCGCAATCGCTAATGGTTCCTCAATGATATGCGCAGGGATTCTCATCACGCTGCCCGCGTTAGTCATCTACGAAACCCAGTACAAGCCCCCACTTGAACCCTCTATTGCTCCCGCTCTCCTCACACTTCCGTTTATCGCCTTTCTCATAGGCACAAGTGCACTCTTCGGCATCATGCTTCTTGTGCCATTCAGGAGTCACTTCGAGAAGCAACCTTGGCCTCAGCTCAGACCACAGGCAGAAATCATAATCTCAATGGGAGCTGATAAGACTGCGAAGAAGGACGTATTGGTTGGTCTAGGGGGTTCTGCTTCGTATGTAGGGGCGACAAAGATTGTAGAGCAGGCCACAGGAGCAGCTCTGGGATCTGTCCCAACTGCGTTCAGGACCCTCGTCCCGGCCACGGGGTTAATCCCTGATTGGATTGGCTTGAGTAACTCACCTCTTATCGCTGCCATTGGATTCTTTGTCGGATGGAAACGAGCACTTGTCCTCCTTCTAGGTAGCACAATCTCGCTCACAGTCTGGCTAATCTTAGAATTCGCCCCCCTTGAAGGCATCGGCGCACACCTGCAGCGCCCTGAGATTCTCTACCTAGTCTTTGGCGTGTTCGCGGCAGTCATCGTTTCCGGAATCACATCAGCTAGGCAGAAGAAGACAGCTATTCAGGAACCAAGATCAACCGTCAGAGATGAAGAAACACGCGAAACAGGAGCCGAATCAGAGGAGCCATCGAAAGAGATGCCATCAAAGCGCGTTGAGGTGCCGAAGCTCATGCGTCTGAAAGAAGAACTCATGTCTGTTGACACGATTCTGCATGACATTAGAGAGATAGCCGCAGATCCGCAGGGGTTCTTGAAGAGCAGACGAGGACAAGTACCTCCATGGATTGCACTGGTTTCGATGCTCATGTACATGGCAATCGGCATCGTATTCTTCTGGGTCATCACTCCCTTCGCAGGACTTCAGATCCAGTGGGCTCTCACCATGCTTGGTCCGCCAGTGGCCCTACTCTCCGTCTATTTCACGGCAAGGGCCATCAGTGAAACCGGAATGTTGGCAGGCTACATATCTGACGTGATGGCAATACCTGCGATTCTCTTGTTTCGAGTGTCATTCGCAGCTATCACGACCTTCATGACAATGATAGGTGCGTTTCAGGACGCGGCCATAGCGTTTCTCGTTCATCTCAGGTTAGGAACTTTCACCGGCGTGAGGGGTAGGGACATATTCAAGGCCATATCTGTGGCAGCCATACTTGGGACATCCGTCGGTTCCTTCATCATCTTTGGAGTCTACAAGATCTATGGTTTCGGCGGTACTGAGTTCCCTTGTCCTATAGCGCAATTGTTCGTCATACTTGTGACAAGCTTGATGGGTCTAGGCAACCTTCAACTCCCTTACGTTGACAGGCTTGTGCAATTGCACCCCGCCTTGGCAAATCCCGAACTGGCCCTCATCTACGTGTTGGCCTTCACCATGTTTGGATACCTTCTGAGCAGGCAGCTCTTAAGGGTCGGACTAAGCCCCATTACTCTGGCAGTGGGTCTTCTGATTCCCCCCGCGACAACTGCAACGATGATGATTGGTGCTTTGATAGACTACAAAGCCAAGAAGCGTCAACAGCAACCAGAGAAAGTAGACATGATGCAGATAACAACTCAGAGCCCTGAGTACAACAAGACGTCTCGCCTACTGAGCGGTGTTGTGTCTGGCGAGGCGATAGTGATAGCACTCTGGGCGCTGAGCAGCGCCATGCTCTTGTTCATCTAGTTTGCCTGTCCAATACACTGTGCCAGTTTCCACAGGAACTAGGAGTCCATGCCAACCGCCCATTCGGGTGAACGGACAGTCTGTTGGGTTTGTCACTCCCGGGCCACGTCTTCAATGGCCCGATCCCATTCGTCTTTTTCTTCGGACTCTCCGCGACGCTTCCTACGAACATGCGTCCGTTCCCTTCTCGCTTTCTCTGCTTTCTTCTTCTTCTGCTTCATCTCTCGCTTTTCCCGTTTCAGCTCCTGTTTCTGCTCCTTGGTCAGATTCCCTTCTATTTCGACTTCTCTCTTGACAATACTTCCAATCAGCATCGCAGCGAAAGGAAACAAGGCCACTACGGGAACCAAGAACAGAAGCATGAACTCCGGCTGCAAGAGCTCCACACTATTGGCTATCCCCGTAGGAAGGTTAAGTAATGCCACAAAGACCCACGGGTTCATCAACAGAAAGGAAACACCGACTACTGCCATGAGACGGATTGCCGAACCAGTTACAGCCGATCTGATGACATAGCTCTCTGACGGCGCAGCCGCCTTGGCTGTCAGTTCATCCTTGGCTGCAGGGTCATTACGAAGCAGTTCGTCAACAAAATGCTGCAGGCGTCGCACATCTGCTACAGCATCCATATTCTCAAGAGCATCTTTGGTGCCGACGACCTTCCTTTCAATCGCTTCACGGAGAAACGAAAAGGCCGTCGCTCCAGAGGACCGACTCATGGCGGTTGTGCTGACTTTCTCGCCCCTCTCCATCCTGTCTTGCTTTCGAGTGGCCATGCGCAGCGCCAAGAGCTGCTTCTTCAGAGTCTCTTCCCTTTCCTCTATGGGCTTGCCAACGGAGTGACTGTATATCATCTGGTAGCTCGATTCCAGATAGGCGAATGATACAAGTGCAAGTATCTGTGCCTTGCTGACTAGGAACTCGTAGAAGTCGGTTGGAAAAACCTCGTAGTTGGGAATAGCTACGTCCCTGAAAGCAGCTATGACCAGTATCAACTGAATAGATATGAAAGCGCCAATCACGAACTTGTGGTCCATCCGGACAAGCGACTGTAGGAACAAGGCAATACCTACTGCGGCACATAGGAAATAGAGAAACGTGAAGGTCTGGTTCCAGAGGGTCATTAGTATCCCAATGAAGTCATTCATGAATGATGTGAACACCTCATTCACATTCATCATGGGGCCTGAAACACCGTAGGGCTGCATGTACCAGAAACGAAGAATGAGTGTGTTGTACAGGCCCCCCACAAGGTTGTTCAGAACCTGACCACCGAGAAGAGGGGACGCGACACCATTCACAATCATGATTGCTAGAAAGAACATGATCAGCGAAAGGAGTCTGAATACGGTCACTATGTATTCATAGGGTATGCCCCAGTCCCACCTCCCAGACATTATGCTATAGACTGTGTACGACAGGTAAACGAAGGTCGCCACAGAAACAACACGCAGAATCCAAGTGACGACTCTCAATGAAGTGCCACACCCCTCTGCTTTGCAGCATTGTACTGATGGATGATTGCTGGGAGGAAGTCTTCTGGACCCACATTGACAACTTCGATGCCAAACCGTGAAAGTGCTCGAGAAATCTTGACGCGCCGCTCCCACAGCTCCTCTGAAACGGCCTCCGAGAGGACTCTCTCAACCGGTCCAAACTGTCCTACTGGTGCTTCAAACCAGGGACCGAACGGACTGATGACCACGGCCCTGTGTCCGTTTGCCACGACTGCCTTCATTGCATTCAGCAATGGACCGGGCGATTCTTCTAAGTCTGTAAGAAAGAAGAAGAGGGATCGTTTCCTAGTCTGACTAGTCACGTGTGACACGGCCGTTTCGTAGTCGCTCCAACCCATTGGCTCGGCCATCGCTAGAGCATCAAGCACCTCGTACATGTGGTCAGGCTTTGTGTTTGGTGGGACGTAGTTGTGAACAACGTCTGAGAACACACACACCCCCACTAGGTCCTTCCTCTCAAGCCCCATGTATGTGAGTAAGACCGCTGCTCTGATGCCGTATTCAAGCTTGGTGTTTTCTGGGTAGCCATTGCCCATGCTCCCAGATGAGTCAACCATGCAGATGAACTGAACATTCTTCTCTTCCTCATACTGCTTGACCATCATCTCTCCTCGCTTTGCAGTCGTCTTCCAGTCAATGAGCTTGAACGGATCACCGGGCACGTACTCTCTGAACCCAGCGAACTCAGTGCCCATTCCGACAACCTTAGTCTTGTGAGAGCCGAACATGAGCCCGAGCTGACGTTGTTTGCCTATGGTTTCCAAGCGGCGCACATCTTTCCAGGTCGGATAGACTAAGATCTCGGTCCTAGCCTTCACGGTTCGCTTGTAGTAGTGGAGTCCAAGCCGGTCACGCATGATGACCTCTGTGGGACCGAGATAGTAGCGACCTCGCATCCTGGCCTGCAAGATGTAAGAGAATGCGATACTGCTGCCGGCTTCAATGCGGGAGGCCATGAAGTTCTCGCCTATAGCCAGTATCCATGTTTCGGGGTATTGATCCCAGACTTCGATGAAGTCGAAGTTGCGGCGCGAGGTATTACGGATAGTCACACGCACCCGGAGGAAATCACCAGAGAAGACCTTGGTCTTGTCAATCTTCCGATCAACCTCGATGCCAGAGAGGTTGGCAGTCACTGCAAACAGGGGAAGTGTGACCACTAGACCTACTATCAGATATACGCCAAGAAGAATGAGATAGAAGTTGAAAAAGGAAAAACCACTTGTCAGAAACAGTATTCCCGCGAACAGGACAGTAAATCCTCTCTGAGTTATCAATCTCAGTCTTCTCCAGTGTTGTTCCTTTCAGATCTGTCTATTTCGGACAATCCACTTCTCCGAGTATCTTCGAGACAATACGATCTACGCTCAGTCCCTCGAGCTCGGCCTCCGGTTTCATGACGAGTCTGTGATTCAGGGCTTGAACACAGAGCTTCCGTACGTCCTCTGGGATCACATAATCACGCCCCAACATTGCCGCTCTCGTCTTTGATGCACCCATAAGAACGAGAGATGCACGAGGAGAGCCACCAAGGAGTATCTGAGGGTCATTACGGGTACGAACTACGATGTCCCGGATGTAGTTGATTACATCCTCATCCAGGTACACCGTTTTACATGCATTCTGCATCCGGACGATGACTGAGGGGTCAGCAAGCACTCTCAGATCTGTCGCCTCACCTTGATGCTTCCTCCGAATCACCTCAGCCTCTTCACTGGGCGTTGGATAGTCCAGTACCAGTCGGAACATGAAACGGTCAAGCTGTGCTTCTGGCAGAGGATAGGTACCCTCTTGCTCGACCGGGTTTTGAGTGGCAATTATGAGAAACGGCAGGGGGAGTTTCCTTGTCACGCCCTCAGTCGAAACCTGTCGTTCCTCCATAACCTCCAACAATGCACTCTGAGACTTCGGGGGACACCGGTTGATTTCATCTGCGAGCACGAGGTTGGCAAAGACAGGACCCTTGCGGAACCAGAACTCTCCGCTCTTCTGATTGAAGACGTTGCTTCCGAGAATGTCACTCGGGAGAGTATCGACGGTCAACTGAATCCGCTTGAAGGCACAACCCAGAATCGATGCGAAAGTACGGGCCATGTAGGTCTTCGCAAGGCCGGGGACTCCCTCCAACACGACATGTCCATTGGAGAGGAATGCAACCATCGTGTCTCGTAGGATTTCAATCTTGCCAACGATCACTCTTTGACACTCGCGTATTATCTCTGAAGTCAGGTCATGAACCTCTGCTATGCTCATGGCCTGTGAAGTGTCGACTTGACTCACTTCCGTTGTTTCTTCTACAGTCATTACTTCTATCTCACCTTCTTGATTCAACTAAGAGCGATGATATATTGTGCATCCAGAAGAAGAGAGTCATCAGCTCGCTCTCTCTGATCTTCATCTTGGGTCTCGAGGATATCTCCTCTATCCTCTCAATCGTCTTGAAGAACTTGGTTTCATCTAGGCTCGGGTCCTTGTAGCGCATGAGTTCCCACAGCTTCCTTGCATCGTATTCTGACCACATGTGTTTGCGTTTCAGATCGCGCTTGAGCTTCCTGTACAGCATCTTCACCACACGTGCATAGTTGCCCTCTGTCCGATAGTAAGTCATGCGCTCGCTGAAGTATGTCTGTCCGCGCCTTAGGAATACGTCAGACACACTCCTGACCTCTGGCTTCTTCATGTCTGGCAGATACTTCTTGAGACCTATAACAGTCAGTAAGGGATACAACGGAGCAAAGAAGGGCATCGTACTAAGCCATAGAGCGCGCCCTAGATAGAACCCATAGAAGAACTCTGGTGACTGCCAAGGCACGGCAAGCAGGTTCTCGCAGAAGACAACGGGCCATGATGCGTTATATTGAGCCAACCAGTTGATTACATTCGTGCCGAACTGGCGGTTTTGACCGAGGGAGAACATGGTGTTGATGAACACACTTGGGTCGCTCATCGCGACCAGTCTTCCAGTCGGAGAACCCTGACCACCGAAAGACAGGTCCAGCGCTCCAACGACTGGCATTGAGCCATTCCACTCGTCGCCATTCGGGTAGGGATTCGGATCTGTTATGTTCGTTTCACACCAAGACCGGGTTGTGGTCCAGGCCACACCTGCCTGACCAAGGACACATAGGGGGTTGATCGCCGTTGCCCAGTTCAAATAGAGCTCGTTCACTCCGGCAGTGAGTGCACCCCCATCTAGACCAGTCCTGAAACCACCATTTGCCCTCTTGATCACAGGCAGCTTCGGGCTCTTAGCATACGAATCTAGGTCGAGGATGACGCCGCCCGTAAAGGAAAGAAACCCTTGCGTCGGAATCGGACCCCCTGACCATGAGCCGGTGATGAGACTGTTCAATACTTGGAAAGAAGTGTTGGCAGTGCCGAAGTCATCGGCGATGAGAACCCCTCCCCCTGCCATCAGGTGATCGAACAGAGTGAGCACTGCATCTAATGTGAAGTAGCTGACAGGACCCATGACTACTAGAATTGCAGCACCTTCATACCTCGATATGACGCTCATTGACGACTGGATGGCTAGAGTGGTGTATCCAGTGTTCTCGATTTCCAGCCGGAAGTCGCTCATCCCGTTCCATTGCTCATTGTAGATGCTGAAATCCTGCGTGTAGGTCTCGCTCACACCGAAGACCGTTCCGCCCGCCAGAATGGCAACTGGAAACCAGCTTGCGAAGAACAACAGGATTTGAGCCCATTCCTTCCAGCCCATCTTAGTTCCACCTTGTGCCTGCGCCTAGACAGCCGTTGTGATTGGACTGCCCTCAATCTTGGGGTAAAGGTCAGTGAAGACCCTGATCGCAGACTCATAGCGCTCGCGTGTCATTTCGTGTTTCGAGAACCGAGCCTCCTCATAGATGGTTGCGAACTCCTCCGCGGCAGTACTGTCCAGAGGCATTATCTTAAGAACGCGCTCAAGATACTCACGTGCGGTTTCTGACACCAGACGTTCAGAGCCTGTCTTCGAACCACACATCTGCTCAAATGTGCGATAGGCAAGGGTGATGGCGGCAGCATATTTGCCTGCATCAGCCAGCTTCTTTATGTTACGCAGCTTACTAGGGATGTCAACTGCTTTTGTTCCCTCCGGGCGGCGGAACCTGCCTTTGACAAGATAGAGATACAGGAACACGACAATGATCGCGCCGGTCAGTGCGACACCCGGTAGAATGATGTCAATCAGTCCTTGCATTGGTCACCACCTGTTAGTAACATGAGAGTACGATGTTCTGATTCTCAAATGAAATCTAGACCACCTCGAGGTACTTCCATTGTGTGGTCTGTATCGTCGTATGACTATGATACCTATGATCGCTTCAGCCACGATTGCGCCTGCCCATACCATGATCAGAATCAAGCTCAGAGAAGGGCCAGTCGCCATCTGTATAGCAACCGTGAATCTGCTCGACTCAATACTGGAAGTTTCAAATGAAACAAGCGTGAAATAGTACTCGTAGAACCCCTCGGGAGCTGACTCCAGAGCAATGTACGTGATACGGCCATTGTCATCAGTGATGCGAGTCTCGGTGGAGGTGCCGTTCAAATGGATGATGACGTCCCTGCCCACAATCGGATAGTGAGTCGCCGAATCATCAGTCAGCACACAGATGATAGTCAGTGAGTCCCCGGGGTTTATGCGCGTTGGAGTCCCAGGATTGAAGACCACGTTCGTGAACACGTGGATGGAATCGGTCACATTTCGAGTAGAACCGTCAACATAGCCGTAACCCGCGTATGAAACGGAGAGCGTGAATAGACCACTGCCTAGACTCCAGTCGAGTGGAATCTCTCGTTCGAACGTGTTTCCATCTGGCGAATTGACCAGTAGCGTATCGATATTGATGCTTCCGAGGCTGAGGACCACTGACCCGACGATCACGCCTCCTTCTGTGTCTTCAAGGCGAATGAACACTGTGAAGGTTTCTCCGGGCATGATGTCACCCTGCGGAGTCACTTGAACCAGAACTCGCGTGCCCAAGTGAACTTCAATCGTCCATGAGCTGGGCGTCCCTTCTACAACATAGTTGCCATAATCAATGCCAAGTGTTAGTATGTGTTGACCCAACGACCAACTTGAGGGGACTTCGAGACTGACAGAGAACCTACCATTCAACCCTGTGGATACGGTATCCCAGGTCCCCGTCGGGTCGACAATTATCGCCAAAGGCACGCCTGGTGCGTTCCCGCCACCGTGGGTGACGTAGCCGCTTACTGTCAGGTAGCTGCCTCTTGTCACAATGACCACTGCCTGAGGGTCCAAGTGCAGTGTCACTCGGTCGAATACAGCCACCTGCTGCTGGGCTGATACCGGATTCTCGAAACGGTCGGGACGTGTAAGAAACGCGACATAGTAGGGTACAGTGCCCAGGCGTTGCGTCCAAGGGACTGTGTAGACAAACTGGAAGCTGCCTGTCGGATTTGTGATGGTCAGGTTGTACAGAATACGCCCATCCCAGATAATTGTCACATCATAGCCAACCATACCGGTGCCATTTCCGAAAGTCAGGTTGCCAGAAATAGTGATGTCATCGCCCAAGTAGACTATTGAAACGTCACCAATCGCGGAAAGTGAAACCGGTATGAGCCTGACGTCCACTGTTCTTGTCATGGATTGGCCCGGTGATATGGACAGGTCAGATGGCGTACAGTTGGCCCAGAACTCGAGGACACCCACGGGAGCAGTCAATTCCACTCCCAGCCCAAACCAACCTGTGTCATCCGTAAGAATGGGATAGGGATATACTAGGAAAGTCGCCATGTTGAGGCTGTGCCGGGCCCAGAGAAACACGGGAGCTCCTGCATACGGAGAGCCGTTGTCCAGCGTCAATGTGCCAGTGACTGTTATGATACCTTCGATATAGAGCACACTGGGTGTGACATCAAATGACGACCAGACAAGCGACAGCCCACTGACGTTGATGGTTATGGGGGCAGTGGCAGAGTCTGCGATCCAGGTGACTCCAGATGCATAAAATGCCACGATGTCATGGTCACCAATCGTTGTTGATTGAAGAACAGTCCAGTTGTAGAGAAAAGAACCATCGGAGGTGGTCTGTGCAGAACCTACAGGAGAGCCATCTATCAGAATTTCAATCCATGCTCCGATCAGAGGCACGTCGGGACCCGTGAGCTCGTAGTACAAGACTCCTGTGAGCGTGATAATCTGACCGATACTGCAGTTGATCACTCCACCACTGTTGAATCCAATGATTACTGTGATCCATTGCTGCAGTGTGAGCATCTGATGCACAGACTCTGTACTGGCAATGAGAAGAGAGCCAGAGTAGGTGCCGTACACCTCGATCCCAGTCCAGATGCTGTCACCAGACATGCCGGAGTAGGCATATTCGGCGCCACCTGTGGAGTTGGTGGTCACAGTTGCTATCGAGATGTCGGACCCATTGAACCACCAGATTGACACCTGAGCGTTGTTCACAGGTGTGGAGTTGTGCCCAAATGAGAGCACTACGTAAATCACGACCGTTTCGTTCAGATAAGCTGGGTTTGGGCTCACAGTGACAACAAGATCAACTGGATATCTCTGTACAGAAATGGAAAACACAGTGCTTGCATCGCCGGTCAGTGGGTCGACTGTGGTGTAATTGCACTTGAACCAGTACGTGCCAGCATTGTCAGGCGGAACAGTCAACCAGTAGACGTAACTGAAACCCCCGGTTGAATTTGTGACAATACTTCCTATGAGACTCCAGGTCAGACCCACCTGACGATAAATCATGACCGAGCCCCCGACAATGACAGGCGATCCGCCAGTATAAGCGAGAACACCCTGCATACGGATGCTCTGGTCAAGATACACTGAAGATGGGTAGTACATGGTGAACTTAGTGGTGTACAGGACCAAGTCAATCTCGATGCCGGGCGCAGAAGTTGCATTGCTCCACAGCGGCACACTATTGATGAACTCGGCCCAGATGGTGACGTTGGCTACTCTGTCTTTGTCTACCGAACAAACGTAGTAGAAATCGAAGTAACCAGATGCGTTCGTGAAATAGCCATTGAACACATCGATGGTCCCATTATTCCAGTCCCAATGTACAGAAACCTGTTGCCCTATCAGGGGAGTGCCATTGTCCTGATATGTCAGACGCCCCCATACCCAGACGGTTTCGTTGAGATGATAAGAGGTACTGTTCGTAGCTGTCGTAAGTACGAACTGGTAGAGTATGAGTGTGGCGGTCCTATTCGCGGACTCCGCGTCGCTCCAGAGAGGATTCGAACTGGTGTAGCTCGCCCATACATAGACTGCTCCCAGCGCATCCCTCATTGAGTAATTGTACCGGAAAGCGAACGAACCTCCGCTGTCTGTTGTCTTGGGATAGAAATAGGTACTCGTGCTGTTCCTATAGGCCACAGTGACATTGGCCCCGGTGAGTGGGATTGTGCCATCCTCGAAGTAGAGAATCCCCGAGAACACCATTACGTCGTTCAAGTGATACTCTGGTGCATCAGTTGCGGCTAAGAGTATGACTTGGTATATCTGGAGTGTCAATGATGGCGTGAGGCCTGCAGTCGCATTATCATAAAGCCGCGTAGGAGACGTGAAGGCGACTTGAACATCGACAGTGCCTGTATCGTCAGAGAGCACCGAGCAGTCGTAGTAGAAGCTATACCAACCAGTGATGTTCGTTGTCACAGGGAACGTGGGCACAGGAAGAGTGCCATTAGTCCAGTACAAATAGACCAAGCGACCAGACCAAGGACTCCCATTCTCAAACTGTAGGCGGCCCCAGATGTGGACTGTTTCGTTCAGATAGTAGCTTGTGCCATTGGAGAAGATAGTGAGAGTCGTATTGTAGTTGATGACTTGGACGATCAGTTGGACGGACACGTTGCTGGCAAGTGCTGGATTGGTGGAAACGAATTCCGTCCATACTGGGACACTACCCAGCTCGTGCCCAAAGGGTATGGTCATACTGTACTCGTAGAGAAAGGTCGTTGGACTGGTCATAACCACACTGAGGTTGTGCGGTCCTGTGCTGTTATCCCACCAGACCGTGACGGGAGCGTCCGTCAGATTCAAACCCAACTCAGGCAACGAAACGGTACCCGAAATGGTCAAGGACTCCAGCAGATGCACTGGATTTGGAACCACTTGAATTGATACTTCGACAATCCAACGTTGCACCATGATAGTCATGTTCACCGATCGAGAGCTGGCGTAACTCGGGGAGAGTGACTCGAACTCGGTCCAGTAGGTGACCATGCCCTCAAACCCCACAGGCACTGTATAGACAAACTCGTAATACCCGTCCGATTCTGTGATGCTGCTCCCTATCAGTACCGCCGAGATCCCATTGTACCACCAGACATCTATCGTCTGGTCAGCAATCCCGGTAGTGTTTGCAGTGTCAATCAGATAGCCACTGATGACAATGTCTTGGAGCATGTGTACAACGTCGGGTGCCTTGGGCAAGGAGTTTATACTCAATGAGGTTTGTCCGGTCCGTATCGTGATTGGCACGGCTTGACTCCAGTTCCCGGACACCAATGCCATACCCGACGTCCAATTGACTTGAGCATAAACGACACCGGGTGGAAAATCGTTGGGGATGGAGTAGGTGGAGCGAAAACCGCCAGTAGAGTTGGTTGCTGCGGTGTTCACAAGAGTACCGTTGAGAAAGACACCAATGGTTTCACCGACAATCAATGTGCCGTTGAGCAACTGGGCCACACCATCATAGGTGAGTGTCCAACCACGATATGCAATAGTTGGATAGACGGTCAGTGTGAACCCTACTGTACCCCACACGGTCACAGTGGAATTGTCTGCCGATCGCGCCGGTAACAGGACTGGAAACCCACTATCCCACTCCCCTGCATACTGGCACCATATCTTATGGTTCCCGGTGGTCATTCTCACGAGGTCGAGCGGGTCCACAGTGATATTGAGATTGTAGCGGCCGTCGGCCCCAATGGTGGCGTTCCCAATCCACCCTTCGTCCCACATTATCTGCATCTGATCATTGTTCAGTCTGGTCCCATTGACCGGACTCCCTCCAACCGTCATCACTCCATGAACATGGAGCGTGTCCTGCCAGTGCGTAGTGTAGTTGTCAAGACCAAGTTTCATGTCCAAATCGATTGTTTCACTCGGAAGGAAATCCGATAGGACCACTTTCTCGGGTGAAGTTGAGGGAGTCGGCACAGCAACAGCGTAGACAGAAGTGTAGTTGGAAACAGCGAAGCCTGGCCCGATCCATGTTGCAGAGATAATGTGGAGCCCAGTCACTGATCCGTCAGGAAAGGCGTAAGTTATGTTGGCTAGGGGTAAGGAGGAACCCATCTCTATCGTGGAGTTGCCCATGTACAGACTAGCTGTTTCGTCGCGAAAGTAGACGACCTCTGGAGTTGTGACAGGTATGCCTTCATACAGCAGAAGAGCGCTCAAATTGAAATCCACACCTATCATAGCCCACTGAGGAGGTCCTACATAGAGCTGGACGCTGCCTTGGCTTGTGTTTTCGGGTATCTCTCCACCACCCATGTTTCCGGGTAGAGGCATGGGAATGACTTGCATCCACTCGCCTCCAGTCGGAGAGTTGTTCATGGGTATGAAGACTTCCGCCCAGAACACCATGTGGCGTACTCTCAGAGTACGATATGAGCCACTGTCATCGCCCACTGCATAGCCCATCACAATCCTAGCCGGGATATCGAGATGCCGCATGAAAACGCAGTAGGCCGTCGCAAAGTCCATCGGCAGCCCACCCCCTCGTCGAATGAACCAGTCAGTCACTTCCTGACCTAGCGCAGGGCGCTCCAAGTACTCACCCTGGTCCATCATTAGACTGTAGCTGGTTTGAAAATGGAGGCTGACAGCAAGAGCGGTTTCGTAGGCATTCATCCCTGCGATGTCGAAGGGCGCAATGCTGTCTAGGACTCTCTGAGTAAGGACCACACCTTCAAGGGTGCTGTATACTGCCGCAATCTCAGCCGGAGCCAATACCCCCTCACGGGCGTTGGCCGCCACATATGCCAAGTCCTGATTCTCAAAGGTCACTTCATATCTGACGAGAACACTGGTGCCACTCTCCCCCTCAAGGAGGGGTTCGAAGAGCAATGTGCCATAATCATCCGTTCTGAGTGTGTAGTCCAAGAGTCGGGACGGACTGTCAGGCTGGTAAGACCCGGACACTATGCGACCTGTTTCGAAAGAGTCAGCAATCACTTGTATAGTAGGAAAGAGTACGGGCAAGTCTATGCTGCCAACGTTTGGTCCTGCAGTCACATTGAGGTAGATGTTGTATATCTGGTTGCCTTGGTCTTGAGCCTGACTCTGGGTGATCACTTCGGTTGTGGCAGGCCTTCGGGTATCACCGAGCGACTTGGTCCAACTGCTTCCATCGTAACGGTCGTATGATGTACTGCGCCATAGCTGCGGTGGGTCTGAGGGTGCCGCATAGAAGATCACATTCTCCAGTTGCTGGAGAACATCAGGAGGAGGCGGCAAATTCATCGGCATATCTGTGTAATTGATGTTCTCAAACCAAGAACTCCTTCCACCAGCCCAGTTTATGTCATAGGGCCAAGGTTCGACCGCCGAGTAGTCTTCATGAGGAATCTCTGATCGCATCAAGCCAAACTGGATAAAAACGAAATTGTAGGTTGTCCAGAGGAGGGTTATCAAGAGGATTATGGAACTGAGTAGTGTCAAGAAACCCATTCTGCGTCTAGCGGTCGTGGCAGTGGCACTCACTCGGTAGTTCCTCTTCATATTTGAACGGCAGGGCGTGCTATAGAATCGGCTGTTCGGTTTACACAGCTAATTCGGACTACAACGTTGGCTTCCGGAGCAAGCAATTAAAGCATTTCTCGGATACGCTGTTGTAAAGACGTACTCTGTTGCTTAAGGCACAGACAAGAACCGTTGTATTTTCAGGTACAACATACATACAGTGGTGCTGACAATGAAGTCCTGTCCTGAAGAGAAACTTGAGAAGTTCGTGAAACAGAGCTTGGCCGTGAACGCCGCCGGAGCTCACACATATGACCACATAATGCGTGTCTATCTGTTGGCAAAGATGATTGGGACGGGGATAGGCGCTGACATGCGAGTGCTAGGTGCTGCGGCGCTCTTACATGATGTGGGCCGCCCCAGAGAAACTGAAACAGGTGTTTCACACTCGATTCTCTCAGGCGAAATGAGCAGAGAAGTCCTGATTGCAGCTGGCTACACTCAAGATGAGGTCAAGCAGATTGATGATGCAATCAGGACACACCGTTTCAGCGAGGGTCTGACTCCGACATCGAAGGAAGGTGAAGTACTCAGTGATGCAGACAAGCTGGATGCCATTGGTGCCATTGGTGTATTCAGGGCAGTTTCGCAGGCAGCGGCAGAAGACCGAGGGATGGAGGGATTCCTCAGGCATGCAGACGAGAAGCTGTTGAAACTACATCGACTCATGTACACCAAAAGTGGGAAAGCACTGGCAAAGCGGCGGAATGCCTTTCTCCAAGAGTTTGTCAACAGACTTCGCGAAGAGTCACGATACTAGACAGAATAAGGCGGATGTTTACGCAGGAACAACTCAAGGTATGACTCACGAGTGGACTGCTTCGAATCCAAGCCAAGCTTCTGGGTCAGACTGAGCAACATGTCGCGCACAGGCTCCACGCTGTCCTTCGACTCAACGATCTGCTCGAACTCAACATACAGCCCCACTCCCTCGACCTCATCAATACTTACGGTGACTCCTTCGACCTTGTAGAACACCCGGTTCTTGGTCACTGTGGCTACGTACTTGAATCCGACATGCTCTAGAAATGACCTCGTAGAGCCGAGCTCGCTCACGCCCAGAGTGACTTCCACCCGTGTCTTTGACTTCGGGTCAACCTTAGGTCCCTTGTAAGTCAACTCCAACATTGGTCTATGAGCGCCGCCACGCGGTTTCTCAGACTCCCCAGTCGGAATACGGTTTCTAATACGAACCGCCTCATCTGTTGTTCGAAATGACTTGCACGGATGGTCATAGTATTCGTCGTGTTGTGTTTCAGCATTGA
>Ga0153915_10000182_pt1 | contig 56886 bp, 41 predicted proteins | sample Opewatmetagenome_2_FD_107003 | JGI IMG/M metagenome (GOLD analysis project Ga0153915, IMG submission 107003) | Freshwater wetland microbial communities from Ohio, USA - Open water 3 Core 3 Depth 3 metaG | ecosystem: Environmental > Aquatic > Freshwater > Wetlands | place: USA: Ohio, Lake Erie...
AGGTGAGGAGGGACCCGGAGGAGGAGGCGCGTTTCTACACGGAAGCTTGGGAGAGGCTGGGGGGGGCGGGCTACGCCCAGTACGAGATCTCAAACTTTGCGCGCCCCGGCCATCAATGCCGGCACAATCTCAATACCTGGAGGATGGAGGAGTGGATCGGCCTCGGGCCGTCGTCGGCCTCGCAGCAGGACGGCTGGCGGGGAGCGAATGTGCCCGATCTCGACCGATGGATCGCGGCGGTGGAGTCGGGCAGCCGGGCCGACACCGACCGGGTGGAGCTCACGGAGCGAGTGCTATTGGAGGACAGCCTGATCTTCGGGCTGAGGATGAACGAGGGAGTCGACCTGCAGGCGCTCCGCGCGCGGTTCCCGGGAGCGCCTTGGGCAGCCATCGGGCGGCTCGCGGGGCGCACGGTGGAGGAGGGGCTCGCCGTCTGCACGGGAGACGGCCGGTGGAGCCTCACTCTGCAAGGGCGGCTGGTGGCCGACGCCGTGGGGGCCGAGGTCATGGGCGCGATGGATGAATCCGGCGCATCCACCGCCGAATCGATTTGAAGAAACGGCGCGGTCTTTCTCACTAGAGCCTTTGCCATCCCGATTCCCGACGTGCCACGCCACCTCTGCCATCTCCTTCCCCTGTTTTTCTCTGCCGCCGCGGCGCTCGGCTTTGCCGCCAATGAGCGCATCGAACTCGCGTGGCCGACCCCGAACAAGGCATGGGAGGAAGGCCGGTCGATCGAGGCGTTCCTCCAGCCGACCGGGTCGGGGGATCCCGCCTCGGGCGGCTTCGGCGGTGTTCGCAGCGGCGGCGCGCAATTCCACGAGGGCATCGACATCAAGGCGCTGAACCGCGACCGCCGGGGAGAGCCGACCGACAAGGTCTATGCGGCGATGGCCGGCGTGGTGCGCCACATCAGCGCCCATTCGGGCGACAGCAACTACGGTCGCTACATCGTGCTCGAGCACCCGGATTGTTCGCCCGCCATCTACACGCTTTATGCGCACCTCGCCAGCATCCTCCCCGGGATCCGGGAGGGCGTGCGGGTCGAGCGCGGCCAGCCGATCGCGATCATGGGGCACTCCGCCAGCGGCTACTCCATCCCCCGCGACCGGGCGCACCTCCATTTCGAGATGGGCGTCATGGTCACCCGGGACTTCCAGACCTGGTACAACTGGAAGAAATTCGGCAGTCCCAACGATCACGGCCTGTGGAATGGGATGAACCTGATGGGCTTCGATCCGCTCGAGTTTTTCAACGACTGGCGCGAGCATCGGATCGGCACCGTCCAGGACTTCTTCACTCGCATGAGGCCGCAGGTGCGCTTCCGGATCGCGACCTCGAAGACTCCCGACTTCATCCAGCGCTACCCCTCGCTGCTCAAGGCGCCGCTGCCCGCCGGCCTGCTCGGCGGCTGGGAGATTGAGTGCGAATGGACCGGAATTCCGATCTCGTGGAGGCCCCTGAGTTCGACCGAGGTGATCGGCCTGCAGTTCAACCGCCCCTCGATCACCTGGGTCGATCACGACTCCGTGGCGCAGCACCGTTCGAAGGTGCTCGTGCGCCCCCGGGGCGGCGGCTATGGCCCCGGCCACGACCTCGAGATGGTCCTGCAGCAGCTCTTCGAGATGCGCTGAGGCCAGCGAAGACTTTGACCATGACCAGTGCCGTGCCTTGGCCGGGCCCCGATCCCACGCTCCGGTTCTCCAGACGGGCGGCCGACTACGCCCGCTTCCGCCCCCGCTATCCGACCGCTGTCATCGATGTCCTGCGGGAGGAGGTCGGGCTGACGCCGAGCCGGATCGTTGCGGACATCGGTTCGGGGACAGGGATCTCGACCGAGCTGTTTCTTGCCAACGGCAATTGCGTCCGCGCCGTCGAGCCCAACGGCGAGATGCGCGCGACCGCCGAGCGGTTGCTGCGCGGGCGCCCCGGATTTCGCAGCGTCGACGGAACCGCCGAGGCGACAGGATTGCCTCCGGCGAGCGTCGACCTGGTGGTGGCCGCGCAGGCTTTTCACTGGTTCGATCCTGAGAAGGCTCGCCGGGAATTCCGGCGGATTCTGAGACCGGAAGGATGGGTTGTGCTCCTGTGGAACAGGCGGCTTCCCGAGTCCTCGCCGTTTGCGCGGGATTACGAGGCGTTCCTGGATTCGCTCGAAGGTGCAAGCGCCGCGCACAGGCGCGCTCATCCAGCAAGCGACGAGGTTGGCCGGTTTTTCCCAGGCGCGTTCCGCGAGAGGGCTGTTCCTCACAGGCAGACGCTGGACTTTGCCTCGTTGAAAGGGGCGCTGCTCTCGGCTTCGTACGCGCCGCTGGAGGGCGAGCCAGGGCACGACGCGATGATCGCCGGGCTCGCGAGGATCTTCGAGGCGCGCCAAGCCGACGGCTGTGTCGCGGTCGATTACGAGACGCGCATGTACTGCGGGCGTCTCACGCCCTGACCGCATCCGCGGGCGGGCTCAGGCTTTCGGGGCGATCGTCTCCAGAAGAGCCTGGAAGGCGGGATGCTTCTTCAGCCCATCGAAGTCGGGATCCTGCCGCATCCACTCGTAGTCGGAATAGCCCAGCTCGATTGCATGCCTGAGCGCCTGCAGGGCCTCCGGCTTGCGCCGGCTGAGGGCCAGACTGCAGGCGAGATTGTAGTGCGCCGTCGCATTGTCGGGCTTCATGCGCACGAGCTTGCGGTCCATCCTCAGTCCCTCGGCGATGCGGCCCTGCTTCGTATAGAGACCGCCGAGGATCTCGACGACCTCCGCGAACCTCGGGTCGCGGCGGTGGACCGCCTCGAAGAAACGGGTCTCAAAATCGATGTCGGTGGACGGCTTTGCCATGGCGGATTCTAGGCCTCCCGGTGCGGGCAGCGCCCGGCCGCCCGGAAGGCGTTGCAGTGCGCACTCACCTGGAGGCGCTGCGAGACGGGCGTCAGCCCGAGTTTGGAGGAGACGGTGCTCCCGTACCACTCCATGAAGGGGGCGTTGATCTCGAAAATCTTGTCGCAGTCGAGGCAGATGACCTGGGCCTGCTGCGTGCGGTTGTCGCGGTTGGGCGCGTAGTACTTGATGTCGCGGCCGACGTCGATCTCCCGGAGCAGGGCGCTCCCGGTCATGATCGGCAGGGTGCGGTAGACCGTGGCGCGCGAGACCGACGCGTCGATCTCCCTGGCCTTCGCGAGCAGCTCCTCGGCGGTGAAGTGCTCGGTCTGCGCGAAGGCAGCATCGAAGATCGCCAGGCGCTGGTTGGTGACCCGCAGCCCCTGGGCGGCGAGGAAGAGCTTGAATTTCTCGCGGCAGTCCTCGGTGAGCACGGCGCGAATCTCCGGGCCGGACGGCGCGCGTGTCAATTCAAAGCTCCCGCGCCGGGGCGCCGGAGCTGCAACTCCCGCATTGCCAGCAGCGCCGGCCCTCGGTCACAAACGGGCATGATCGTCGGCGTGCACCCCCTTGCGGGGTTCGACAAGCTGCTCCACTATCGCGTGCCGGAGGCGCTCCGGCACGGCGTGGAGGTCGGCTCGCTCGTGCGCATCCCGATCCTCAACCGCTACCGGCTCGGGATCGTCGGCGTGATCGGCGCGCCGTCCGACTTTCCGGTGTCGAAGCTCAAGGCCGTGGCGCAGGTGGTGCATCCCTTTCCGGCGCTGACCGGGGACCTGCTCCCGCTCGCGCGCTGGATGAGCGCCTATTACGCCGCGGGGCTCGACACGGTGATCGAGGCGATGCTGCCCGCCGCCGTCCGCGGCGGCGCAAGCCTCCGCATCGAGAAGCTGCTCGCGGTCGCGAGGGCAGCGCCGGCCGAGGAGCTGGCCGCTCTCGCAAAACGGGCGCCGCAGCAGTCGAGGCTCTACGCGTTTCTCAGGGAGCAGCTTCAGCCGCAGCCCAAGGGGCTTGTTCTGCAAAGGCTGGGCCTGGCGGCGGCGGTGGCGGCCGCCCTGGTGAAGCGGGGTCTTGTCCGCGAGGAGTCGCGGCGGGTCGCCCGGGAGGGCTACGCCGACGACTGGGCTCACGGCGAGGTCGTCGCGGCGCTGCCGCCCGTGCTCAATCCACAGCAGGCCGCCGTCGTCGCCTCGGTGCGCAAGAGCCTTGAGGCCGGCGGCTTCGCGACGCATCTGCTGCAAGGGGTCACCGGGTCCGGGAAGACCGAGGTCTACCTCCATGTGATCGAGGCCGCGCTGGCGGCCGGCGGCGGCGTGATCTACCTCGTGCCCGAGGTGGCGCTCACGCCCCAGACCGTCGCCCGCCTCCACGGCAGGCTCAAGGCGATCGCGCCCAACCATCAGGTTGTGGTCTGGCACAGCCACCTGGGAGAGGGCGAGCGGCTCGACGGCTGGCACGCCCTGGCGACCGGCGCCGCGCGCGTCGTCGTCGGCGCGCGCTCGGCCATCTTCGCCCCCGTGCGTGACCTGAGGTTCATCGTCGTCGACGAGGAGCACGAGCCGGCCTACAAGCAGGACGAGACGCCCCGCTACCACGGGCGCGACGTCGCCGTCTACCGCGCCAAGCTCGCGGGCGCCGTCTGCCTCCTCGGCTCGGCGACGCCCTCGCTTGAGTCGGTGGTCAACGCGCGCTCGGGCAAGTACCGGCTCGAGGTGCTCCCGCAGCGGGTCGACGACCGGCAGCTCCCCTCGATCGACGTGGTCGACATGCGCATCGAGGTCGCGCGCTCCCGCGGGACGACGGCGCTCTCCCGCGTGCTCGTCGACAAGATGCACGCGCGCCTCGAGCGCCGCGAGCAGACGATCCTCTTCATCAACCGCCGCGGCTACTCCTCGAGCATGCTGTGCACCGAGTGCGGCCACGTCGAGGAGTGCCCCCACTGCAGCATCGCGATGACCTACCATCGCACCGACGAGACGCTGCGGTGCCACCTCTGCGGCCACGAGCGGCCCGCCCCCTGCGCCTGCCCGAAATGCGGCTCGCCGAAGATCCGCTGGCGCGGCCTGGGCACGCAGCGGGTCGAGGAGGCCGTCCGCCGCGTGCTCCCCCGCGCCCGGATCGAGCGCATGGACAGCGACACGATGGCGAAGAAGAACCGCTTCCGCGAGGTGCTCACCCAGTTCCGCCTCGGGAAGCTCGACGTGCTCATCGGCACCCAGATGATCGGCAAGGGGCTCGATTTTCCCAATGTCACCCTCGTCGGCCTGATCGACGCCGACATTTCGATGCACGTGCCCGACTTCCGGGCCAACGAGCGCACCTTCCAGCTCCTCGTGCAGGTGGCGGGACGGTCCGGCCGCGGCGAGCGCGCGGGCGAGGTCGTCGTCCAGACGTTCACGCCGCAGGCCGACGCCATCCAGTTCGCCAGGCATGCCGACTTCGACGGCTTCGCCGACGCGGAACTGAAGATGCGCGAGCGCTACCGATACCCGCCGTTCCGCCACCTCATCCATCACGTGTTCCGCGGGTCCAATCCCGAGAAGCTCCGATTTGTGGCCGAGCACTTCGCGCGGCAGGCCGAGGCGAAGCTGGCGGGCCAGGTCGAGGTGCGGGGCCCGGCGCCTTCGCCGATCGAGAAGATCAAGGACGAGTACCGCTTCCAGATCTGGTATTTCACGACGAGCGTCACGCGCATCGTGCCCGTCCTGGCGGAGCTCCGAGCCGGGTTCACCTGGCCCGACGGGGTCATCCAGACGCTCGACGTCGACCCGATGAGCCTGGTGTGAGCCGGCGCGCCGCGCGGATTTACGCGCTTCCCACCGCGCCCCGGGCCGTGCAATCTGTCGCCCAGCCGCCCTTGGGCGCCTCCGGCGCGGGCGGCCATTCCAGGAACCACCGATGAAGCTCTATTTCATGGGAATCTGCGGGACGGCGATGGGCAATGCCGCGCTGCTCGCGCGCGCCGCCGGGCATGAGGTGCTCGGCGCCGACACCGGCGTGTATCCGCCGATGAGCACGGTGCTCGCCTCGGCGGGCATCGCGATCCACGAGGGCTACGATCCCGCGCGGCTCGCGCGGCTTGCGCCCGACCTGGTCGTGATCGGCAATGCGATGTCGCGCGGAAATCCCGAGGTCGAGTGGCTGCTGGCCTCGCGCTCGATCGCCTTCACCTCGCTCCCGGCCCTGCTGCGCGAGTCGGTGCTCCGGCTCCGCCGCAACATCGTGGTCTGCGGCACCCACGGCAAGACGACCACCACGGCCCTGACGGCCTACCTTCTGCGCGAGAACGGGCGCGACCCGGGATTCCTGATCGGAGGCGTGCCCCGGGATCCCCCGACCGGCAGTCGCCTCGGCGCGCCGGCGGATCCGTTCGTCATCGAGGGCGACGAATACGACAGCGCCTTTTTCGACAAGCGCAGCAAGTTCATCCACTACGCACCGCACATCGCGGTGCTCAACAACCTCGAGTTCGACCACGCCGACATCTTCCGCGACCTCGCCGACGTCCAGCGCACCTTCGCCCACCTCGCGCGCATCGTGCCCGGCAACGGTTGGGTGGTGATGAACGGCGACGACGCGAACCTGCGCGCGCTCGGCGCGATGCCCTGGACGCGGATCGTCCGCGTGGGCCTCGGGGAGGGGAACGACCTGAGGCTGCGGGATTTTATCGAGGACGCTTCGGGCGCCTCGTTCACGCTCGAGTGGCGCGGGAGACGCTGGGCCGCCGTGCGCTGGGCGCTCCCGGGAGCTTACAACGCGCGCAATGCGGCGATGGCGGCCTGCGCCGCCGGGCTCGCCCTCGCGCCCGAGGCGGCTCCGGCGGTCGGATCGGCGGCGACCTACTGCGCGGTCAAGGGGGATGGCGCGGCCGCGGCCGACCCGACCGGCCTCAGTCTCGAGCCGCTCGCGCGCTTCCGCGGCGTCAGGCGCCGCCAGGAGATCCGCGCGAGCATCCCCGGGATAACGATGGTCGAGGATTTCGGGCATCATCCGACGGCGCTCGCCGAGACCCTCGGTTCGCTGCGCGCCCGATTTCCCGGCTCCCGCCTGACCGCCGTCTTCGAGCCCCGCAGCAACACCGCGAGGACCCGGGTGCTCCAGGGGGGATTCGCCCACGCCCTTGCGCATGCCGACGAGGTCTTCCTGGGCGCCGTCAACCGCGCCGACAGGCTTCGCGCCGACGAGAGGTTCGATTCCGAGGCGGTGGCCCAGCAGCTCGAGAGCCAGGGGGTGTCGGCCCACTGGTTCGAGACCAACGCCGCGCTTTGCGAGAAGCTCCTCGCCGAGACGCTTCCTCCCTTCGGGAAGGCCCGGGTCGTGGTTTTCTTCAGCAACGGAAGCTTCGACGGGATCATCGACCGCTACGCGGCGGCGGTGCGCGGGTAGGCGTCGGCCGGCGCGCGCGCGACAAGGTCTTGCGCCCGGCCGGCCGGCCGTGGATGCTTTGGGCAGCCGTCGCAGTCCAGCCGCGGCCAGGCCAATCCAATCATGAGATTCCCCCTCCGGTTTTTCTCCGCCGCAGTCGCCCTGATGCTCGGTCTCGCTCCCTGCGCCCGCGCGCTTTCCGATGCCGAGGCGATCGCCGGCCGCCTGCTGGTGCGCAAGTACGCGGACGTTATCGTCACCGTGAAAGCGCAGATCTTCATCAAGGTGACGGTCGGCGAGCGCACGATGCCGATGAATGAGCAGAAGGTCGACCAGAACGGCACCGTGATCACCACCGGCGGCCTGGTGGCCACCTCGCTCACCGGACTCGATCCGCGGTCGATCTTCGAGGCGACCCGGCCGCAGAACACCGGAGGCGAGCCGGTGGAGCTCGGGCAGACGGAGGTGAAGAACCTGAAGATCCGCTTCTCGGATGGAACGGAGGTCCGCGCCAGGATCGTGTGGAAGGATGAGGCCCGCGACCTCGCTCTCGTGGCTCCCGAGGATGGCGCGCTGCCCCAGAATCGGCCGCTCTCCTACGTCAATCTCCAGGAAAACCAGGCGGGGGCGGTGATCCTTGGCACCTATTTCCACCTTTCCCGGGCGAACGAGGCGCTGCAGCGGGCGGCGATGGTCCGCCCGACGACGGTCACGGCAATCCTCGAGCGCCCGAAGCGCCTTTTCCTGGTGACGACCGACCAGATCCCGGACGCGGTCGGCTGTCCGGTGTTTGACGCCGAGGGGCGCTTCCTCGGCATCGCCCTTCGCTTCACCGTGAAGGGCCTGCCTTCGGGGTCCGTGGTGGTCCCGGCGGGCGAAATCCTCGAGATGGCGAGCAGGGCTGCGAACAGCTGAACGCCGGGATCAGCCCGGTTGCACGTGCGCGGATCCGGCTTTCCGGGCGCCGCGTGTTTGCGCGGCCCCTCCGTGGGGCAGGGCGGTCAGGTCGTAGCCGCGGCTCCCGGTGATCCTGACCTGGGCGAAGGCTCCGACGGGCAGCGCCCGGGGCACGCGGACGCGGCCGTCGATGTCGGGCGCATCGGCCTCGCCGCGCGCGACGCCGGGGGCGTCGACGAGCACGCGGAGGGTGCGGCCGACCTGCTGGCGGTTGACCGAGGAGGCCACCTGCCTTTGCAGCCGCATGACGCGGTGCCAGCGGCGCTCCTTCTCGGAGGTCGGAATCTGCCCGGGAAGCTTCGCCGCCCGCGTGCCCTCCTCGGGCGAGAAGCGGAACACGCCGAGGCGCTCGAAGCGGGTCTCCCGGATGAACTCGCAAAGTTCGTCGACGTCCGCCTCGGTCTCGCCCGGGAAGCCGACGATGAACGTCGTGCGCAGGGCGATCCCGGGGACGCCTTCGCGGATGCGCCGGATGAGGTCGCGGATCGCGCGGCCGCTGGTCTCGCGCTGCATGGCCTCGAGCATGCGGTCGCTGATGTGCTGCAGCGGCATGTCGACGTACCGGGCGACCTTCGTGCACTCGGCGATCGTCCGGATGAGCTCGTCGCTCCAGTGGGCCGGATGGGTGTACAGCAGCCGTATCCAGAAATCGCCGTCGATGGCCTGGAGCTCGCGCAGCAGCGTCGTGAGCGCCGAGCCGCGCGACGAGTCGACCGGGCTGCGCGGGTTGGGCCGCTCGGCCCAGGTGTCCATTCCGAAGAAGGTGGTGTCCTGCGAGATGAGGTTGAGCTCGCGCCCGCCCGCCGCGACGAGGCGCCGCGCCTCCTCGACGACGCTGGCGACGGTGCGGCTGCGGTGTCGGCCGCGGATCCTCGGGATCACGCAGAAGGTGCAGGGGTGGTTGCAGCCCTCGGCGATCTTGACGTAGGCGCAGTGCCGCGGGGTGAGCTGGAACCGCGGCGTGTCGTAGTCGGGGATGAAGGTGGACCTCGGCGTGACGAAGCTCTCCGGGGCCTCGCGCCTGCCGCGCTCGTGGGCGAGAACCTCCTCGATGATCGGTGCGACGCGCGTGACCTGATCCAGGCCGATGAACGCGTCGACCTCGGGCATGGAGGACCGGAGCTCCTTGGCGAAGCGCTGGGCCAGGCAGCCGGCGACGATGAGCTTCTGCCCGCGGCGGCGCTTGCGCATCACGCGCTGCGCGTCGATCTCGAGGATGTGGGAGATGGACTCCTCCTTCGAGGAGTCGATGAAGGAGCAGGTGTTGATGATGACCACGTCGGCCTGCGCCGCGTCGGGCACGACCTGCATGCCGGCCTGGCGCAGATGGCCCACCATGATCTCGCTGTCGACGAGGTTTTTCGCGCAGCCGAGCGAGATGAGGCTGACCGTGATCATCGGGGAAGGAGGGAAGTCCCGCCGGAGACGAAAAAAAAGCCGCGGCGGATTGCCGCGGCCAAATCAGTGAGCCGTGACGTCAGGCCTTCGCGGCCTTGGCAGCCTTGGCCTGATTGGCGCGGGTCTTCCTGCGCTTGTTGTAGGCGAGGCGGCGCTGTTTCTTGATACCTTTGTTGTATTGCTTGCTCATGGTGTGGTTTGGAGAAAGAACAAATGTTTTGGACGCCGCGCGGCGAGTCAAGCGCCGTGAAAGCGATGGCGCGGGCGTCTTCGATGGAGGGAGCGCCTCCCCTAATGCCCTTCAGCCGTCCCTTCGATCGGGGCGGCAGCCAGGATCCGGTCGCCTTCGCGCGTCCAGCGGCGGATCAGCGGCGAAGATGGATCCTTCAGCTCCTTGAACAGCGCGGGGTCGGCGCGTTTCTGGAGGGTGAGCTCGGTGACGCCCCCCGTGTCGCAGCTCAGCACCTTGGCGAAGCCTTTGTAAATCCGGGGCCTGCCGATCACCCGGGAAAATCCCTCGGGCGGAGGCGCTGTGGGGTGCCGCTCCAGGGCCAGGAAGCTGTAGGGCAGGCTCCGCAGGTCGATGCCCGCGCGCTGGCCGAACCGCACCCAGCCCGAGTCCGCAAACAGCCCCGCCGGGGGCTCGGCGAATTGGTGGCACCAGTGCCGTTCATTGCCGGGAGCCAGAAGCCCGCAGGCGCCCTGGTGGGTGCAGGGGGCGACGACGCGGAAGCGGGCGCGAAGCTGCTCGCGCACCTCGACCAGAGCCTGGCCGATCTCCGGGGTGCCCGGCTCGACCCAGAGCACCGCCGAGGCGCGCGACGCCAGCGTGCGCAGCGCGAGCAGATCGGCGGCCGGAAGCTCGGTGAGCACGTGGCTGATCACGAGGATGCCGACCGGCTCGTCTCCGGCGAGGAACCCGGGGGTCACCTGCTCGACGTGGAGGCCTGGGAAGTGGGAGCGCGCGGAATCGGCGGCGAAATCCGCCGCGAGTGCCGAACGGTCCCAGAGGCGGAGCACGCCGGCGCGCCTTGCGCCGCACCACCGGATGACGCGCCTCCCGGCGATGCCGCTCCCGCATCCCCAGTCGAACACCGGCGCCGGGGCCGGGCTCCAGCGGCGCAAGGCGAGTTCGCGAAGCACGGCGTCCCATTTCCAGCCGATGCGTTCGCCGTAGGTGAAGTCGTAGTTCGCGAGATCCGCGGGCGAGGTCCAGTACGGGCCTTGGGCCGCCTCGCCCGAGAGGAACAGGCCGCGGAGGCGGTCGAGCGCCACCCAGTCGATCTTCTCCCAGGTCATCCCTGAGGCGCTCATCAGGCGAGGGTGATGCCGAGCAGGCCGGCGAGGCGCTGGTGCTGGATGCCGTAGGCGGCCGCGAGGGCCCGGACCCTGGCCGCCGCCGCGTCGCGGTCGCAGGGCCCGGTCCGCCGGACTCCGGCAATCATGAGGTTTTTCGGCGTGTGCTCGGTCGAGATGAACTCGAACGCGCGGGTCTGGTAGCCGGCCCACTCGAGCAGAAGGGTGCGCAGGGCGTCGGTGACGAACTCTGCCTGCCGCTCGTGGAAGATCCCCTGCCGGAGCGCGGGGGCGAGCACCGGCGGGGCCTGCAACTGCGGGCTGAGCTCGCGGTGGCAGCAGGGCGCCGCCACGATGAGGCTCGCGCCGGCGCCGATGCCGCGCGCGAGCGCGTCGTCGGTGGCGGTGTCGCAGGCGTGAAGGGCGATGAGCACGTCGATGCCTGCGGCTGGTGTGTCGGCGATCGTCTCCGCGGTGAACTCGAGGCCGTCGCAGCCGCACTGGCGGGCGGTGCGGTTGCACAGGTCGACGAGCTCCGGCCGCTGTTCGATCCCGCGGATGTGTGCGGGGCGCCGGACGACGTTGCGGAGGAGTTCCCAGACGGCGAAGGTCAGGTAGCCCTTGCCGGACCCCATGTCGGCGACCTGGATCGGGTGGTCGGCGGGGAGCGGTGCGTCGTCGATCAGCGGCGCGAGGAGCTCGGTGTAGCGGTTGATCTGCTTGAATTTCGCCGCCATTTCGCCTCGCGGGGCTCCGGAGGCGTTGGTGATCCCCAAGGCCTGCATCCAGGAGGCGCCCGCCGGGATCGGGCGCCGCTTGGCGCGGTCGTGCCTCCCGCTGGGCGGAGCCGACGCCAGGTTGGGAAGACGCTTGAGCCTCGCCGAGCCGTCGTCGGCAAACTCAATCTGCGCGCCTCCGGCGGTCGTGAACAGGTGGGCGCTGCGGAAGTCGGAGCCGATGAGCCCGGCGAGCAGATCGATGGCCTCCGGGACCGGGTGGTTCTTGGTGATGTCGCGGGTGGCGTGGCGCCAGACGAACGAGAGCTGGAGGCCGGCGCGAAGGTCGACCGGGCGCACATAGAGATGGCGGAGGGTGGAGTCAGCTCCGCGGTAGCCGCCGAGCGTCAGCTTGGAGAGCGTGCGCCCCTCGATGCTCTCGCGGAGGAGTTGCAGAAATTCCTCAAGGGCCGGGGCCATGCTTCAGGAGGCCGCGGTTTCGGCGGGGAAGTCGGCGAGAAGATCCTCGAGGGTCCGGTCGCCGAGGCCCTGCTCCCAGTGGCCGGCGAGGTGCTCGTGGTACCGGCGGAGCACCGGATCCATCAGGTCGATCCCATCCCCCATGGGATTCTCGCCGTAGTTCTCGAAGAGCCGCTTGAATTCGAACAGGCTGATGCGTGAGAGGGGCCGCGCGGGCTGGTAGCGGTAATCAAGCGATGGCTGGCCGGGCGCGGGCGGGATCGGGGTGACGAGGCCGAGGTCGACCAACCGGTTCAGGCATTCGTTGAGGATCTGGGAGGGCACGCGAATCAGGGCGCCCAGTTCCGAGACGGTGTGCGCGGGCCCGCATTGCCTGAAGCGTCGGCAGATGATCAGGAGCACCAACAGGGACAGGCTTTCGCGAGTCGACTCGCTCAGATTGTGCCATGCGGCCTGGCTGCTGCGGAAATTGGCATTTTGCACCGCATAGCTGAGCTGGCCGCCCACAAGCATGAAGAACCAAAAGATGTAGAGGCCCAGCATCAGGACCGGCAGGATCCCCAGCGACCCGTACAGGCTGTTCTGGAGCATCACCCGCTTGAAATAGAGAAACGCCAGGTAGTTGTTCAGGAAGACGAGCGCCGTCACAAAAAGGGCGCCGGCCAGGGCGGAACGCCAGTCGACGCGCGTGTTCGGAATGTATCGGTAGAAAACGGTGAGCACCCCGAGGAGGATGCCGGCCGAGAACAGGGGGAGCAGCCACTTCAGCGCCCGCAGGAGCTCGACGCCGAAGGGAAGCCGCTCGAAGAACACATTCAGGAACGCCGCCGCCGACAGCGCCGTCAGCGACGCGAAAAAGAGCACCGCGCCCAGCGTCGCGATCGTCCAATAAAACACCACGCGGACCAGCCAGGAGCGGCCGCGCCGGACGCCCCAGACGGCGTTGAAGGCATTCTCGATCGTCGTGAACAGCTGGATCACGATCAGCACGAGCGTCAGCGCGCCGATCGCGCCGGCGGTGCCCGAACGGCTCCCGACGATGAAGCTGTTGATGAGCTGCACGAGGGCGGGATTGGGCGGCTGCGCCCGCACCGCCGCGACGGCGGCCGGGCCGTGCGGGCTCGCCTGGGCTGCGGGAGCTCCCGCGGCGCCCGGCTTGTTTTCGAGGCGCTCGAACTGCTCCACCTGGGGGGCGATGTGCTTGATGACCCGGTTGAGCGCGTTCACCGCCACCGAGGGATCGTGCTGATTGAGCATGAGGCCGGCGACGAGCACCCCGATCACCACGAGCGGGCCGAGCCCGAGGAGCGACGCATAACTCAGCGCCGCCGCCCGGATCGAGATGTGGTTCTCGAAAAGGCCGGTGACGGTGATCGCGATTACCCTCAGGAACGCATGGGAGCGCCCCCGCCAGGAGCGGTCGTTTAGGACGGACGGCTGCCAGATGTCGCGGCGGAACAGGCGCTCGATCGCGCGAAACCGGTTTTCAAGAAAACCCATGGATGAGCCGCCCCGGGTCGCCCTGCGGCATCAGGTCAGGAGCCGCCAGGCCATGAAGCCCATGCCGGCGAGGCCGAGCACGGCCGCGGTGATCACCGGCAGGTAGCTGAGGAAGACCGTGCAGAAATACATGCCCACGGACCCGGCGATCGCAGCGCAGGCGAGTCCCGGCTGGCCCTGGAGCCAGAACAGCAGGCCGAGAAAACCGACGCCGAGCGCGGCGCGGAACCGGATGAAAGGGTATGCGGCCGCCACGCCCAAACCGAGCATGATCGCGCAGAACAGGTCGACGGCGCCGAGGAGCACCAGCGGCTCCTTGAGCACCTTGGCGTAATCGAGCTGGGCGATGATGTCCGCATGGGGCACGAGCAGGGCGGCGGCGCTGACGAGCAGGATGGCCGTGCCGCTGTAGAGGCCGATCTTCGCGCTGACCTCCTGGGCAACGATCTGGGCGCGCTTGTCCTCGGTATCCTCGGTGCGGCCCTCGGCCGCCGCGAGCATCTGCTCGATGGTGATCGGGGCCTGCTCCTCCTTCTCGGCGCCGGTCGTGCGGACGTTCTCCTTGGGCTTCACCGAGAGCTTTTTTTTCGGGGGGAAGACGAGATTCATCATCTCCTCGCTCGAGGAGAAGGTGGCCCACTGCTCGGTGGTCGTGTCGTAATACAGGGTCTCCCCGTCGATCCCGCCGGTTTCGCCGAGCGAAACCAGCTGTTCCAGCGTGAAGGGCCCACGGGCCTCCGTGTCATTGATGCCCCGGATGTAGATTTCCTGAGTCGACATCAGCACGCGAATCTGGGGCCTGAGCCGGGGACCGGCAAGCGCGATCTGCGGCGCCGCCCCGGCGGGCAGCGGTCACATCTTGGTGAGCGTCCGAAGCCCGAGCAGGTGCAGCCCGGTTTCGAGGAAGAGCAGGGTGCGGTTGCAGAGCAGCACCCGGCGCGCGCGCACCGGAGCGTCGTCGACGGCCACCTTGTCGGCGTTGTAGAACGAGCTGAACTCGCCCGCGAGTTCATAGAGGTACGTGCACAGGAAGTGGGGGCGCAGCTGGGTGACCGCCGAGTTCAGCGCGTCGGGGAGGCGCACGAGCTTGCGCGCCAGCGCGAGCTCGGCAGGCGTCTCGAACGGCGTGGCCCCGGCCTCGGCGGAGGCATCGCCCGGGACGAGGTCGAGCTTGCGGAAGATGCTGTGGATGCGCGCGACGGCGTAGAGCAGGTAAGCGGCGGTGTTGCCGTCGAGCGAGATCATCTTGTCCCAGGAGAAGACGTAGTCGGTGGAGCGGTTCTGGGAGAGATCGGCGTACTGCACCGAGCTGATGCCCACCACCTCGGCGATCGAGCGCCGCTCCTCTTCGGGCAGGTCGGGGTTCTTGCCGCTGACGAGCTGGTAGGAGCGCTCAACCGCCTCGGCGAGCAGGGCCTTGAGGCGGATATTCTCGCCGCTGCGAGTCTTGAGAATCTTGCCGTTATCGCCGAGCACCGAACCGAAGTCGACGTGCTCGAGGCGCGGCAGCGGGCGGCCGGTGCGCTCGAACCATTTGGCTGCCGTCAGGAAAAGCTGCGCGAAATGGTCGGCCTGGGGTTTGCCCACGACGTAGAGCGCCGCCGACGCCTTGAGCTCGGTGGTCCGATAGAGAATGGTCGCAAGATCCGTCGTCGCGTAGTTCGCGGCGCCGTCCGATTTGCGGACGATGAACGGCTGGGTCTTGAAGCGCGGATGCTCGGGATGGAAGACGACCAGCGCACCCTGGCTCTCGGTGGCGAGCCCGGTCTCGGAGAGCTCGCGGTAGATCTGCTCGAGGCGGTCGTTGTAGAAGCTTTCCCCCAGCGTCAGGTCAAAGCGTATGCCGAGCTTGTCGTAGATCTCCTGAAATGCGGCGAGACTCGCCTTGCCGATCCGCTCCCAGATGGCCAGGTTCTCGGGATCCCTCGACTGGAGGAGGACGAGTTCCTGCTGGGCCTCCTTGAGCACGGCGGGGTCGGCCTCGGCGGCCGCATTGCCGGCCTTGTAGAGGCGTTCGAACTCCTCAAGGGGATCCCGATCGAGCGCCGCCGCATCCAGGTGGCGCTTGTAGGCCCATATCAGTTTGCCGAACTGGGTGCCCCAGTCGCCAAGGTGGTTGTCGCGGATGACCCGGGCGCCGTTGAACTCGAGCAGGCGGCAAATCGCCTCGCCGATCACGGCTGAGCGGAGGTGCCCCACATGCATCTGCTTTGCCGTATTGGGCGAGCTATAGTCGACGACAACAACCTGTCCCCTGGCCGCAGCCCCCGCTCCGTCGGCAAGGGCCTGGGGTGTGCCAAAGGTGGCGAGCCAGCGGAACAGGGTGGCCGGCTTGAGGCGGACGTTGATGAAGCCTGGACCGGCGATCGCGATCTCGCAGGAGTCGCCCATGCCCCCCATCTGCTGGACGACGAGGCCGGCCACCTCCCTGGGGTTCTTGCGCTGGCGTTTCGCATACGCGAGCACGCCGTTGGCCTGGAAATCCCCATGAACCGGGTCAGCCGGTCTCACATCAGGTGAGAATCCAGTCTCAGTCAGGCCGGCGCGCTGGGCGGCATCGGAGACTGCACCATCGATATCCGCAGCCAGGTTGAAAGACACGTCCATCGGGCCACTCAAGGAACCGTCCGAGGCTGTCGCAAGCGTGTAATTGGCGGGATCTTGGTGCTTCGGAAGCCTCGTGCCGGAGCAGTCGGCTGCACTTTGGGACAGAGAGGCTAGATGGGTAAAATTGTCTCGACAAACGGGATATAATGTTTTTTGGTGTAAAATTTACATTCAGAGGATCCCGCATCGTTCCATGACAAGCCACATGAGAAAACGCACCCTGTCACCGCGCAGGTTCATCAAGCCATCCTTCGGGTACTTGATCGAGAAGAAACGCGATGGAGGGGAGTTCACCCAAGAAGAAATCCGCTATATCATCGATTCCACGCTGGACGGTGAGATGCCCCAACACCAGCTAGCTGCCTTGTTGATGGCCATCTACTTCGCCAATATGTCGGCGCAGGAGACCGCCATCCTCACTGAGGAGATGATGCTCTCGGGCGAGGTCATCGACCTGTCCCACGTAGCGAAGCCGAAGATCGACAAGTACTCGACCGGCGGCGTGGGCGACAAGACGTCCCTGGTGCTCGTGCCGCTGGCGATGGCCAGTGGCGTGGTCGTGCCGATGATGTGCGGCACCGAGCAGGAGTACCTCATCAACACGCTCGATCAGCTGAGCGCCATCCCCGGCTTCAAGGGGAACCTTGGCATCCCGCATTTCACCGAGCAGCTGGCGCAGTTCGGCGGCGCTATCGTGGCGCAGGCGGCCGACCTCGCCCCGGCGGACGCGAAGTTCTACGAGCTGCGGAAGGACACGGGTACGATCCCGAGCCTGCCGCTGATCACAGGAAGCGTTCTCTCCCGCAAGCTGGCCGAGGGTTCCGAGGGCCTCGTCATCGACGTCAAATGGGGCAACGGCTCGTTCATCAAGGACCTCGAGCAGGCAAAGCAGCTCGCCCGGTCGATGACCCGCGTGGGTCGTTCGATGAAGCGGCGCTGCGTCGCGCTGGTGACCGACATGAACCAGCCTCTGGGCGACACGGTCGGAACGGCGCTCGAGGTCAAGGAGGCGATCGCCCTCCTCAAGGGCGAGGGCCCCGAGGACATGAAGGAACTCGTGCTCAAGCTGGGCATGGAGATCGTCCGCCTGGCGGGTGTCGCCGGCTCGACGCTCTCGGCCAAGCAGACGGTGCAGCGGCACCTCGGCGACGGCTCGGCGCTCGCGAAGTTCAAGGAGCTCGTCAAGGCGCAGGGCGGCGATATCTCGTACATCGACCACCCGGAGAAGTTCCCCCAGGCGAAGCATATCCGGAAGCTCCCGGCGCCCAAGCGCGGCTATGTGCACACCATCAACGCGGCGATGATCGCCCGCGGCGTGCACTTGCTCGGCGCGGGCCGCACCGAGGGGCACGACCGCATCGACTACGCGGTAGGCGTCTCGGAGATCAAGAAGGTCGGCACGCAGGTCAAGCAGGGCGAGCCGCTCATGATGATCCACTACAACGACGAGGCCAAGCTCGAGCAGTCGCTGGAGTACTTCAAGAACGCCTACCGGCTCGCTCCCAAGCGGCCGACTCCGCCGCCGTTGATCGTCGAGCGCGTCGCCTGACCGCGCGCGTTTCGCGGGACGATTTTCGCGGCCGATCCGGCACACGCTGGATTGGCCGTTTTTTATTTCACAGGAATACTGGGGAGGCAAACTTGCCTTCCTCTCCGGCCGCGTTCCAAATGCCGCCATGCCCGCTGCAAGCGATTCAGAGTCCGCCACCCCCAGGAAGAGTCCGGACCGTTCCCAGTGGTCCAGGCCGTGGGCGCAGCTGAAATTCATCACCTTCCAGCCCCACATTTTCCCGAAAATGCTCGGGGCCGTGTCTCCCGGGGCGCAGCCGGGTGACCTCGTCTCGGTGTACGACAAGACGGGCCAGCGCGTGGGCGCCGGTCTCTACAATCCGCGGGCGAAGATCCCGCTGCGCGTGGTGTACGGGACCGAGCCGCTGGGGGAGGGGTATTTTGACGCGGCGATCGAGCGGGCGGTGGCCTTCCGGCGCGACAGCCTCAAGCTCGACGCGACGACGGACGCCTGGCGCGTGATCAACTCGGACGGCGACGGAGTGAGCGGCCTGACCGTCGACCGCTACGGCGACGTGCTCTTCTGCGAGGTGATGAGCCTCGGCGTTTCGCAGCGGCTGCCGCGCTGGCTGCCCCGGCTCCACGAGCTTGTCGGGACGCGGCAGGTGCAGGTGCACGTCGACCACGATCTGGGCAGCCTTGAGGGCATCAAGCCGTCGCTGTTCAAGGGGATGACGGCCGAGGCTCCGCAGCGGGTGCGCATCCGCGAGAACGGAGTGCGCTACGAGGTCGATTTCGAGGCGGGGCACAAGACGGGCTTCTTCTGCGACCAGCGCGACAACCGGAGGCGCTTCGCGCAGCTCGTGGCGGGGGCCCGGGTGCTCGACCTATGCTGCTACACGGGCGGATTCGCGCTCTCGGCCACGGTGCTCGGGGGAGCGGCTGAGGTCACGGGCGTCGATCTCGACGAGGACGCCGTGGAGCAGGCGCGGCGCAACCAGAACCTGAACCAGGTGCCGCCGTCGCGGCTGCGCTGGGTGCACGCCGATGCGTTCGCCTATGCGCGGCAGATGCAGCAGAACGGACAGGGGTGGGACGCCGTGGTCGTCGATCCGCCGAAGTTCGTGCTCACGCGCGAGGGCCCGGGGCATTTCGAGGGCCGCCGCAAGTACGAGGATCTCAATGGCCTGGCCCTGAACCTTGTGAAACCCGGAGGGCTTTTCGTGACGTGCTCATGCTCGGGGCTGGTCAGTCTCGAGGAGTTCGAGGCTCATGTCATCAAGGCGGCGCACCGTCTCAACCGCAGGCTCCAGTTCTTCGACCGCACGGGGCCCGGCGCGGATCATCCCGTGTTCTCGAACTGCCTCGAGAGCCGGTACCTCAAGGTGCTCTGGGCGCGCGTCCTCTGACGGGCGGCGCGGCGGCGGTCAATCCGCGGCGTCCTTCATCCCCAGGGGAGGCGTCGAGGCGGGCCGCGGCGCCACGCGCGCCATCTTCTCCGCCAGCAGCTGGGCGACGAGCGGGGCGGCGGCCGCGGTCGGGATCTGGTCGGTGTTGATGACGATATCGTACAGGTGGGGATCACCGATGTCTTCGGCGAAATGCATCTTCACGTAGCGGTCTCGCGCGGAGTCGTTCCGGAGCACGTGGGCTTCGGCGGTGGCGCGGTCGCATTTGAGAAGCGCCGCCGTGCGCTCGACACGTGCCTGCAGCGAAGCGACGAGGCGGACATGGAATCCGCCGGGCAGCGAGCGGGTGACCAGCTGGGCGCCGCGTCCGACGAAGATCGCCCGGCCGATCTCGGCAAACTGCCGGATCGCCTCGGCCACCTGCTGCTCGAGCTGCCAGAGCGGCGGATGGAGGCCGACGAGCTCGCCGATGACCGCCTTGATCTCCGAGATCTTGTCCTCGGGGAGGAAGGCCGCGAGCCGCTGGGGAAGGTGCTGCGTCGCGAGCACGCGGTTGAGGAGATCCTTGTCGAGGAGGATCCACTCGCGCCCCGGCTCCCCGAGGCGCCGCTCGAGGAGCGGCAGGAGCAGGTGCCCGAGCGTGGTGGCTCCGGCTGACGTCTCCCGGGAGATCGTGATGAACGGGCGGCACTCGTTGAAGTAATCATCCGGATACGGATGGCGGGAGTTGCCGAGCCTGGCTTCCAGGATGGACAATCCCTTCTCGAGATTGGAGTGGTGGGTCATGGGACGCCTCCGATGAAGGCAGTTGCGGCGGGAAGAATGCAGCTGGCGGCACCTTCCCCAGGCCTCCCGATCCCAGCGGCGTCGGGACGCCCGGGCCTTGTGCCTCGCAGCCGGTCGGTTTCGGTCGGTCGATCCGGTTGGTGGCGGATATTCTCTTTCTGCTTTCAGGATTTTATCGGCACGGACGGCGTGCAAGCGAGCCCAAAGAGGCTGGTCGCGCGGGGGCCGGGGCGCCTTTCCCGGAGCCCCGGCCGATGGGATTCTTGACCAGAGTCCGGGGCTTCTCCATGGTGCGGAACCATCCGAGGCCTTTCCGGCGGCACCGGAACGGCGGTTCCGACCTCCCCACGAAAACCGAATCACAGAAACCCGCTGCGAGCGATGGTCCGGCGAGCGGCCCGGCTGTCTCTTCGTCCACCGATACGGAGCGCCGGGTCGAGGCGGAACTGACGCGGCTGCTCTACAGGACGGCGGGCTTCGGCATCGTGGCGAACGCCGTGGTGCCCCTTGTGCTGGTGGCCGTGCTGTGGCGGCGTTTTCCTGCCGCGGGGCAGCTGGCCTGGCTCGGCCTCATCGAGGCGGTGACCCTGGGCAGGTTTGTCCTGGGCAGGGCGTTCGACCGGTGGCGGCCTCAGACGCCGGAGATGCCGCGCTGGCGGCTGGCATTCGGCGCGGCGATGGTCCTCTCGGGCCTGACCTGGGGAGTCGGCGTCTGGCTGTGCCTGTACACGGGGCTTCTGCTGGAGCAGGCGCTGATCTTTTGCTTCGTGATCGGGATGTGCGCCGCGGCGACGCGATCCCTCGCTCCAGCACCGGGCCTGTTCCTCGCCTACCTGGCCGTGATGCTTCTGCCCACGATCGCCTACTTCTGCCTGTCGCCGGCGGACTTCGGGTGGCTGCTCGCGCTGGTGACCGCGTTCTACGGACTGTTCCTCCTGAATGCCGGCCGGATGCACCGCGTCGACCTGCGCCGGCTGTACGCGGCCACCTTCGAGAACGAGGAACTGGTGGCCAACCTCAGCCTCGCGAGGCAGCGAGCGGAGCAGTCGAGCCGGGCCAAGAGCGAATTCCTGGCGACGATGAGCCACGAGATCCGCACGCCGATGAACGGCATCACCGGCATGCTCCAGCTGCTCCGGGATTCGCCGCTGACCCCGGCGCAGCAGGAGCAGGTGGAGATCGCCTCGGTCTCGGCCGGGACACTGCTGCGGCTGCTCAACGACATCCTCGACCTCTCCAAGGTCGAGAGCGGCCGGCTCGAGTTCGAGGCGATCGACTTCTCGCCGGCCGACGTGGTGCAGGAAGTAGGGGAGTTGCTCCGCAACCAGGCCGATGCGAAAAAGCTGAGCTACCACGTCGTCGCCGACGGGAATCTTCCCGAGGCGGTGACCGGCGATCCGATGCGGGTGAAGCAGGTGCTGATGAACCTGCTCTCGAACGCGATCAAGTTCACCGAGAAGGGCACCGTCGAGCTCCGCACGGAGTTGCTCCGCAGCGAGGCGGGGATCGCCATCCTGCGCTTCTCGGTGCGCGACACGGGCTGCGGCATCGAGCCCGAGGTGCAGTCGCGGCTCTTCCTGCGCTTCAGCCAGGGCGACAGCTCGACCCCCCGGCGCTACGGCGGGACGGGGCTCGGCCTGGCGATCTCGCAGCACCTGGTGCGATGGATGGGCGGCGAGATCCGCGTGCTGAGCGCGCCGGGCGCCGGATCGGACTTCCAGTTCGAGCTGCCGCTCCCGATCGCGGCGGCCGCCGCCGGCGCCGCGCCGGCGAAGCCGATGGGCAGGCTCCGGGGCCGCGTCATGGTGGTCGAGGACGACGTGGTGAACCAGAATGTCATCCGGCAGATCCTGCAGCGGATGGGAATCGACCCCGTCGTCGTCGACAACGGCTACGAGGCCGTTGACAGGGCCGCCCGGGAGTCCTGGGACCTGGTGCTGATGGACCTGCGCATGAAGGGCATCGACGGCTTTGAAACCGCGCGGCGGATACGGCGCCGGCTCGAGGGGCGCCCGCTGCCGATCATCGCCCTGACGGCCAACGCGCTCCTGGAGGACCAGGAGCTCTGCCGGCAGGCGGGCATGGATGACTTCGTGGCCAAGCCCTTCCGGCACGAGGAACTCTGGGAGCGGCTCAACCGCTGGCTGCCCCGCTGACGGGCAGCGGGGCGGCCGGGATGCGCGGCGGGCGCGGAGCGGCGCTCAGGCGAGGCGCTCGAACCGCGCCTGGAAGAAGCGCAGGTATTTCGGCTCGTAGAGCATCCTGAGGCCCCTGACCGACGCGCGCGCCTCGTGGACGGCCTGAATCGACTCGACCGTGACATCGCAGTGCGCCTGGGTGTAGACGCGCCGCGGGAAGGTGAGGCGGACGAGTTCGAGCTTCGGGTAGTAATGGTCGCCGGTCTCCTTGCACCGGCCGGCCGACACGATCCCGCGCTCCATCGCGCGGATGCCGGAGTCCATGTAGAGCTCCGCGGCCAGCGTCTGGGCGGGAAACTCAATCTGCCTGAGGTGGGGGAGGAACCGCTTCGCGTCGAGGAAGATCGCGTGGCCGCCGATGGGCTGGACGATCGGAATCCCGAGTTCCAGGAGGCGCTCGCCCACGTAGACGATCTGGCCGATGCGGGCGCGCATGTGGTCGTACTCGATGGCCTCCTCGATGCCGCGGGCCATGGCCTCGAGGTCGCGGCCGGCGAGGCCGCCGTAGGTGTGCAGCCCCTCATAGACCACGACGAGGTTGCGCGCCTCCTCGAAGAGCGCCTCGTCGTTGAGGGCGAGGAAACCGCCGATGTTCACGAGCAGGTCCTTCTTGCCGCTCATCGTGCAGCCGTCCGTGCAGTCGCACATCTCCCTGAGAATCTCGGCGAGGGAGCGGCCGGCGAAGCCCGGCTCGCGCTCCCTGATGAAGTAGGCATTCTCGATGGCGCGGGTGGCGTCGAGGATGATGCGGATGCCATGCCGGGCGCAGAAGGCGCGCACCTGGCGGAGGTTCTCCAGGGAAATGGGCTGGCCGCCGGCCATGTTGACCGTGGCAGCGATGGCGACGTAGGGGATCCGGCCGGCACCCACGCGGGCGACGAGGTCCGCGAGCTTCTGCAGGTCGACGTTGCCCTTGAACGGGTGCAGGCTCGCCGGATCGTGCGCCTCGTCGATGATCACATCGACGAAGGTGCCGCCGGCCAGCTCCTGGTGCAGGCGCGTCGTCGTGAAGTACATGTTGCCGGGGACGAAGTCGCCCGGCCTGATGAGGATCTTCGAAACGAGGTTCTCGGCACCGCGGCCCTGGTGCGTCGGCACGAGATGCTTGTAGCCGTAATAGCGGCGCACCTTGTCCTCGAGGTTGTAGAAATTGCGGCTCCCGGCGTAGGCCTCGTCGCCGAGCATGAGGCCCGCCCACTGGTTGTCGCTCATCGCGTTGGTGCCGCTGTCGGTGAGGAGGTCGATGTAGACGTCCTCCGAACGCAGCAGGAAGGTGTTGTAGCCCGCTTCCTTCAGGACGCGCTCGCGGTGCTCGCGCGTGGTCATCTTCAGGGGCTCGACGACCTTGATCTTGAAGGGCTCGGCCCAGGAACGCCGTGGAGTATTTTGCATGGGCCAGCCTAAACCGGGGGAAACTTTCCGGGCAAGTCTCCGGAGCCCCGCCGGCCGCCCGTCGCGGCAAAGAAAAAGGCCGGGGCTTCTCCTGCCCCGGCCGGAAAGGGAGATCGCCGCGGAGGGCGGCGCCTCAGGCGCGGCCCAGATAGCTGCCGTCGGCGGTGCTGACCTTGATCACGTCGCCGTTCTTGATGAACAGCGGGACGGAGACGACGAGGCCCGTCTCGCAGGTCACCGACTTCTGGACGTTGCTGGCGGTGTCGCCGCGGATGCCCTCGGGGGCGTCGGTCACCTTGAGGGCGACCGAGGAGGGGACGTCGACGGTGATCGGGCGCTCGTCGACGAAGAGCACCTCGACCTTGCCGTTGGGGACGATGTAGAACTTGGAGTCGCCGATCATCGCCGCGCTCAGCTCGACCGTCTCGTAGTTATTCGGGTCGATGAAGGCGAAGTTCTCGCGGTCGGCATAGCTGAACTCAAGCGTCCGGCGGTCGGTCGAGAGGACCTCCATCGACTCCGTGGAATTGAAACGCTGGTCGAGCGATCGACCATTCTTGAGGTTGCGGAGCTTGGCCTGGACGAAGGCGCGCAGGTTACCCGGGGTGCGATGCTGGGTTTCCATCACGAGATGCGGCTCGTTGTTGAACTTGATTACCTGGCCTTTGCGGAGGTCGTTGGCGGACGGCATGTGAGGATGCGGACGGAAGGTTGTCTGTTGTTAAGAGATGAGGGAGTAAGAAGTGGCGTCGCGGCCTGTCAAGCCGGGGAGTTCAGGATTCTGCCGGGGGGGGAGGTCCTGCGGTTGGCCCCGGGGGCATCTCCGGGCTTGCGCTTTTGGGCCACCTTCTGACACTGCGCCAAACTCATGAAGCAAAGGACTATCCTGCGCGAGGTCTCGCTGAGCGGCAGCGCGCTTCACACCGGGGACGCCGTCACCTTGACCCTGAAACCGGCGCCGGTGGGCCACGGCATCGTTTTCAAAAGGGTCGATCTGGCGGGGCAACCCGAGATCAAGCCGCGCGTCGACCAGGTTGTCGACCTGGTGCGAGCAACGACGATCCAGTCGGGCTATGCGAAGATCTCCACCGTCGAGCATGTGCTCAGCGCCCTGAACGGCTGCGGCATCGACAACGTCCTCGTGGAAATGAACGCGGGCGAGCCGCCGATCATGGACGGCTCGGCCAAGCCGTTTGTGAACCTGATCCTCCAGGCGGAGCCCGTCGAGCAGGAGGCCGAGCGGCAGTACTTCGTTCTGGATCAGCCGATCTCGGTCACCCGGGGCAACTCCTCGGTCATCGCGCTTCCGGCCGACTGCCTGAAGATCTCATGCACCTCGGCGGACGACCGCGGCATCCACACGCAGCACCTTTCGCTCGCGATTGATCCCGACACCTACATCACGCAGGTGGCGGCCGCGCGCACCTTCACGATGTACGAGGACATCGAAGAGCTCATCAAGCTGGGCAAGATCAAGGGCGGCAGCCTCGACTGCGCCATCGTCATCAAGGGCGACAAGATCCTCTCGAAGGAGCCGCTGCGGTTCAACGACGAGTTCGTGCGGCACAAGATCCTCGACATCGTCGGCGACCTGATGCTGCTCGGCCAGCCGCTCAAGGCCCACATCGTCGCGACGCGCCCGGGCCACGCCATCAACGCCGAACTCACCAAGGCGCTTTTCGCCCGGATGGAGGAGTTGCGCACCGCCAGGAAGAAACCCGCGGCCCGGCCGAAGCAGGTGCTGGCCACCGAGACGACCCTCGACATCCGCCGGCTGCTCGACACGCTGCCTCACCGCTACCCGTTCGTCATGATCGACCGCGTGGTGGAGTTCGTCGGGGATGACGAGCTTGTCGCGGTCAAGAACGTCACCTTCAACGAGCCCTATTTCATGGGGCATTTCCCGAACAACCCGGTCATGCCCGGGGTCCTCCAGCTCGAGGCGATGGCGCAGGCGGCGGGCGTGCTCCTGCTGCGGCGCCGATCGGCCGAGGGCAAGCTCGCTCTCTTCATGAGCGCCGACAAGGTGAAGTTCCGCAAGGCCGTGCGGCCGGGCGACCAGCTCCTGCTCAACGCCAAGCTCACCCGGATGCGGGGCGACAAGATTGCCACCGCCGAGGTCAGCTGCACTGTCGATGGCCTGGTGGTCTCCTCCGCCGAGCTGATGTTCACGGTCGTCGACGAGGACGCCGTCGAATAAGGAGGTCCTGCGGCCGGCTCCGATCCTCCCGGCATCTTTCCGAATACCCTCCCATGGCCACACAGATCCATCCCACCGCGATCGTTGAGCCGACGGTGCAGGTCGGAGCCGATGTCGTGATCGGCGCCTACGCCTACGTCGGCGGCGCCGCCGTCCTCGGCGAGGGCACGGTCGTCCACCATCACGCCACTGTGGAGGGGAACACGGTGCTGGGAAAGCGGTGCGAGGTCTTCCCGTATGCCGCGATCGGCACCAAGACCCACGACTTGAAATTCACCGGAGGGAACCCCGGGCTGCGCGTCGGCGACCGCAACGTGTTCCGCGAATACGTCACCATCCACTGCGCGACCAAGGACGGCGGCCTCACGGTGATGGGCGACGACAACGTGGTCCTCGCCTACAGCCACGTCGCCCACGATTGCCACATCGGGAACCATCTCGTCATGAGCAGCCAGGCTGCGCTGGCGGGGCATGTGCTCGTCGAGGACCATGTCAACATCGGCTGGGGCACCGGCGTGCACCAGTTCTGCAGGCTCGGCGCGCACGCCATGCTCGGCGGCCTTTCGCGCGTGGTGCTCGACGCCCCCCCCTATTTCATCGTCGAGGGCAATCCGGCGGCCGTGCGCGCGATCAACAAAGTCGGTCTGGAAAGGAGCGCCTTCGCGCCGGAGCGGGTCGAGCGCATCAAGCAGCTCTACCGCATCCTTTGCCGCTCGGGGCTCAATCGCAGCCAGGCCCTTGAGCAGATCCAGAAGCATCCCGATGCGGCAACGCCGGAATTCCAGCACATGCTTCAATTCGCCGCCGCCAGCGAGCGCGGCATGACGACCGCCCGCTGAGCCGGCCGGCCCGGGCCCCGGGAGGTCACTTCTTCTTGTAGACCGTCGCAGGGTCGAACAGCCGCTCGGCGGTGAACTCGAGCGCGAAATCGGCGCTGTCCAGATCCTTCAGGCGGCGGTAGAAGCACGACTTGTAGCCATTGTGGCACGACGCGTTGGCGGCGCCGTTCTGCTCGACCTTGATCAGCAGGACGTCCTGGTCGCAGTCGGCGTACAGCTCCTTGACGACCTGGATATTGCCCGACTCCTCTCCCTTGACCCAGAGCTTGTTGCGCGACCGGCTCCAGTAGGTGGCCTTCCGTGTCTTGAGGGTGAGGCCGAGCGACTCGGCGTTCATGAACGCGAACATGAGCACCTGCCCGGTCGTGGCGTCCTGGGTGATGCAGGGGATGAGGCCGTCGGGGCCGAATTTCGGCTGCAGCGTGGTGCCGAGCTCAATCTCCGTGTGCGTGGTGCGGGCGGGAAACGTGGTCATGCTCATGGAAGGTAAGTGGGTCTGGCTAAACGGGGCCGAAGCGGAGAACGCCTTGAACGGGCTCCGGGTCAATGATTTTCCGTGAGCCCCAGCAGGTAATCGTAGGCGTAGAGCCCCGTGCGATGCCCGTCGCTGAAGTCGAACCGCACCGCATAGTCGCCGATGCGCTTCCAGCCCGTCACCACCACGCCCGCGAAATCCCGGGGGCCGTGGCCGCCAAGCTGCCGGCCGAAGATGTCCCGCTCCCCCTGGGTTTCCGCGCTGGGCGACGCGGCGCGCAGGCGGGACGCTGTGAAATAGGATTCGCGGCCGTCGCTCCAGCGGATGGCCACCTCCGCACCGACGATCTGGATGTCATCTGGTCTCAACATGGCAGGGCGGCCCCTGCACCGGGACCGGGGGCGATCAGAGCGCCTCGGGGCTGCGTTGTCGAGGGCAAGGGAGGCCGGGCCGCAAAAGACTCCGATCCGACCGAGGCGCAAGCCGTTTTGAAAAGACACGTGTCCGATTTAGGATTGACAGGCCGGAGGGCCAGAAGAAAACCTTCCACATCCTATCGCGCCGTCCCCCCCCCGGTGCGTTTTCCCCCCCAAGTTAAACCAGACAAACTATGAATTCAGTCCCACTGATTCGGGCCTGCGGACGTGCGTCGGCAGGCTTTTTTGCTGCATTCCGGCGCATCGCGCTGGCGGTAACGATCGTCATGACGATGGGCGCGGTCGCGTACGCGCAGAATGCCGGCCAGGGTTCCATTCATGGCCGCGTCCAGAATGCCACCAACGGCCTGTATCTGAAGAATGTGCGTGTCGTCGTCCAGGGCTCGGCGCTGGAGGCGATCAGCAATGAATTCGGCGAGTACACCCTCACCGAGGTCCCCGAGGGCACCGTGACCGTCAAGGCGGTCTACCCGGGCCTTGAGTCGAAAAGCTCGTCGGTGACCGTGCATGCCGGCCAGACCGCGCAGCAGGACTTCATCCTCTCCAGCGCTCAATACAGCCAGGAGGTCCAGGACAACGTGGTGAAGCTCGATGAGTTCGTGGTGTCCGCCGCGCGCGACACGAACGCGACCTCGATCGCGACCAACGAGCAGCGCTACTCCGACAACATCAAGAACGTCGTCGCCTCCGACGCGTTCGGCGATGTCACCGAGGGCAACGTCGGCGAGTTCGTCAAGTACCTCCCCGGCGTCTCGGTGGACTACACCGCGGCCGATGTGCGCACGATCTCGGTGCGCGGCCTCGGCTCGCAGTTCACGACAATATCGATCGACGGCGCCCGCGTGGGCAGTGCAGCCTCAGGCACCTCGACCCGCACGGTTGAGCTCGAGCAGCTCTCCATTAACAACGCGGCCCGCATCGAAGTCTCCAAGGAGCCCACGCCCGACCGCCCGGCCGACTCCCTCGGCGGCGCGATCAACCTCGTCAGCCGCAGCGCGTTCGAGCAGACGAAGCCCACCTTCAAGTACAAGGCCTACCTGAGCCTCAACAGCGAGGATCTCAAGTTCTGGAACAAGACCCCCGGCCCCGGAGCCAAGAAGACCAACAAGGGCCTGCCGGGCGCCGAGTTCAACTGGATCGCCCCGCTCTCCAAGACCTTTGGCATCGCGATCAACGCCCTCAGCTCGAACCAGTTCAACGAGCAGCACCGCTCGCAGCCCACTTGGAACTGGACTCTAGCCACGACTACCACCGTCAGTGGCGTCGTTACTACTACTCCCATCGCCACACCCTCGGCCCCCTTCCTTCAGAGCTACACCTTCCAGGATGGCCCCAAGGTGACCTATCGCGACTCGGTCAGCGCCAAGGTCGACTGGAAGTTCGCCCCGGGCAACGTCATCTCGGCGACATACCAATTCAACTACTACAAGAACTTCTTCGGGAACCGCAACTGCAACTGGACCGTCGGCAGCACCAACGTCGCCAACTCGTCCTATGGCACGTCGGCGCTGAGCTTCAGCCCGATCTTCAGCTACGGCGCCAGCGGCCGCGGCTCGGTCACCCAGGGCTCGTCCTTCCGCGACAAGCTCGGCGCGACGAACGTCGTCCTCCTCAACTATTCGTTCAATCGCGGCGAGTGGGAGATCAAGGCGGGCGCCAACTGGTCGCAGTCGCGCGCCGACTACCAGGATCTCGCCAACGGCCACTGGGCCGCCGTGACGACGCAGTTGCAAGGAGTCTCCCGCGTCCTTTTCGACGGGATCACCTATCCGCGGCCGGGAGGCATCTCGGTGCTCAACACGGGCAGCTCCCCGATCGACTATACCAACCTGAGCAACTACCGCATCACGACCCTGCGCTCGCAGCCGCTGCATGCCCTCGAAATCGTGAGCGGCTACAATATCAGCGCCAAGCATGGCCTCGGCTTCCTGCCGTTTGAGAGCGCCCTCAAGGTTGGCGCCGACGTGCGCGAGCAGTACCGCGACATCCGCCGCTACCAGGGCGACACGACCTTCGTGGGCGCCGACGGCGTGGCCAACACCTCCGACGACACTGCATCGGCCTTCCTCGACAAGACCTATATCGGCCAGGATTCCTACTGGGGACTCCCGACGTTCCAGTGGGTCGACCCCTACCAGCTCGGCTCCCTCTACCAAACCAACCCGGGCTATTTCGCGTCGACCACCACCCAGGCCGCGAGCGCGCTCAGGTATAGGATCGCCAATTCCCAGAAGCTCACCGAGACGGTCACTTCCGGGTATGCCCAGATCGAGACGAAGGGGCTCAACAATCGCCTCCGGATCGTCACCGGCGTGCGCTACGAATGGACGAAGGACACTGGCGTCGGCCCGCTCTATTTGAAGGGATCATCGACGACTTCCACATTGGACCTGGGGCAGATCGCCTCGACCCGCGTCGAGCGCGGCTACAAGGTGACCAAGTCCTATGGCACGTATTATCCGAGCCTGAACGGCACGTATAATATCACCGACGACTTGATCCTCCGCTTCGCCTACGCGAGGACGCTCGGCCGCCCCGATCTCGGCAACATCCTCCCGTCAGTGCGCATCAACGATACGTCCAGCTCGGACAACACCGATGGGCTGGGGACGATCCCGGCGTACACGGTGGTCGCCACCAATCCCAGCCTGAAGCCATGGAGCGGCGACAACTACGACTTGGCGCTCGAGTATTACTTCAAGGACGGCGGCCTCGTCTCTGTCGGTGCATTCCGGAAGGATCTTTCGAACTTCTTCTCGACGGTCAGCCGCACCCTCACGGCGGACGATTGCGCGACGTATGACATCGACACGGCCTACCTAGCCTACACCGGTAATTCGGCGATGAAGTTCCAGCAGATCACCAACGGTGGCACGCTGCGGATAATGGGCGCCGAATTCAACTTCGCCCATCCGCTGCCCTTCATCCCGGTGATCGGCAAAAGCCTGAGCTTCACGGCCAACGCCACGCTCCTCCACCTGCAGGGCGAGAACTCCGCGAATTCGCAGATGGCCAACCTGATCCCGAAGATGTGCAACATCGGGCTGACCTACAGCAGGAAGCCCCTCATGGTGATGGTGAAGTGGCAGTACCGCGGTCAGGAGCGCCAGGCCCTCGTGCTCTCGCCCGACCAGTACGATTGGTACGCCTCCCGCACGACGGTCGACATCACGACCGAGTACCAGGTCTCGCCCCGCCTGACGCTCTTCGCCAGTGCGCGCAACATCTTCAACACGCCGCAGAATTACATGCGGTACGGCAGCGGCTACGCCCCCTACAGCCAGTTCTATCGCGCAGAGGAATATGGCATCCAGTGGGCGGTCGGCGTCCGCGGCCAGTTCTGAGGACTGTCTGCTCCCCGATTCCTTCGAGAGCCCGGCCGGCGACGGCCGGGCTCTTTTTTGGCATGCGCAGGAGCGCAGTCTGACAGTCTTCCTTCGTCGGTATTGCCTGCGGGCGGGAGCGCTGTCATCGTCAGTCCCTGTCCGGCGGCCTGCGCACCGGAACCCTGCCCAATGCTTTCTCTCATGAAAAGATGCCTTTTTGCCCTGATCGCCTGCGCCGCCCTTGGCGTGCGCGCCGCCGACAAGATCGTCGTCACCGTGGCGAACGACCTCGACGCCGCCCGGCCGGCCGAGGTGATCGCCGTTCCCTTCAGCGAACTCCAGCGCCTGATGCCTGGAGTCCTTTTCGACCACCTTCTGGTCAGGGACGCCGCGGGCGCCGTCGTGCCCTCGCAGGCGACGAATTTCCAGCCGGAGGAGCATCACGACTATTATCGCGACCTGGTGTTCCAGCATGATTTCGCCGCCGGCGAGAAGGCCGCGGTGTTCACAATCGAACGCACCAGGGACACGGTGCCTCCGTATCCGGCGCGCGTGTTCGCGCGGTACATCCCGGAGCGCTTCGACGACTTCGCTTGGGAGAACGACCGGGTCGCCCACCGCGCCTACGGCCCGGGACTGAACACCGACGTGGCGGGCCGCAGCAAGATGAGCAGCAGCGGGCTCGACGTCTGGTGCAAGCGGGTGCGCTACCCGATCGTCGACCGCTGGTATGTGAAAGGCCACTACCACGAGGACACCGGCGAGGGACTCGACATGTACGACGTGGGGACGAACCGCGGCTGCGGTGGCTGCGGCGTGTGGACCGGCGGGAAGATCGCGGCGGCGGGCAACTACAGGACGTGGAAGGTGCTCGCGAACGGCCCCATCCGGGCGGTGTTCGAGCTCTCCTATGCGCCCTGGGACGCGGACAATGGCGTGAAGGTCTCCGAGACCAAGCGCTTCACTGTCGACGCGGGGCACAACCTCGACCTCATCGAAAGCACCTTTGACTTCACACCGGCTCCGGACGCGGGCGGCGAGCTCACGATCGCCATCGGCCTGACGAGGCATCCGAAGCAGGCGGCTCCGGCCGCAGCCCTCGGCGACGAGAAAGCCGGCTGGATCGGAGTCTGGGAGGACTTCGACTCGCCGGCGGCGGGCAATCTCGGCACGGGCATCGTGCTCGATCCTTCGGCGCCCTGTGCCGGCACCGCCGAGTCCGGCGTCGACCGCGTGATCCTCGCCAAGGTGAGACCCGGAGCGACGCTCCGTTATTATGCGGGCGCCGGCTGGAAACAAAGCGGCGATTTTGGCGGCAAGGACGACTGGAATGCCTATCTTGCCGCCTGGGCGCAGCGCTTGCGCTCTCCCGTCAGGATCGCCAAGATCGAGGCCCAGTAGGCCGTTTCCATTTCACCCATGAAATTGCATTACTTCCCAAGTCCCGCCGAGACCAACACGCTCGGCACGGAGGCGCTGCGCGAGCAGTTCATGATTCCGGGGCTGTTTCAGCCCGGGGAGATCAACGCCCACTACACGGATCTCGACCGCATGATCGTCGGCGCGGCCGTGCCCGCTGCGGCGCCGCTCGCGCTGCCCTCGGCGAAGGAGACCGGCACGAGCTTCTTCCTCGAGCGCCGCGAAATCGGCATCCTCAACGTCGGCGCCCCGGGCGTCGTCAAGGTCGGGGTTCAGAGCTACGAGCTCAACACGCTCGACTGCCTCTACATCGGGCTGGGGGAGCGCGACGTCACCTTCTCCAACGGAGGCAAGGGGCAGGCCCAGTTCTACTTCGTCAGCACTCCTGCCCACGCGAAGTATCCCACCGTCCACGCGACCCAGGCCCAGGCGGAGGTCGAGGAACTCGGCGACCCCAAGCTCTCCAACCGCCGGCGCATCTGCCGGTACATCCACGTCAAGGGCATCAAGAGCTGCCAGCTCGTCATGGGCTTCACCCAGCTCGAGCCCGGCAGCGTCTGGAACACGATGCCGCCCCACACCCACAGCCGGCGCACCGAGGCCTACCTGTACTTCGACCTGGGGCAGCAGATCGTCGTCCACCTGATGGGGCCGCCCCAGGCGACCCGGCACCTCATCGTGCGCGATCGCGAGGTCGTGCTCTCGCCCGCCTGGTCGATCCACGCCGGCGCCGGCACCGGAAGCTACCGCTTCTGCTGGGCCATGGGCGGCGACAACCAGGTCTTCCACGACATGGACCCCGCCCCGATCAGCGAGCTCCGCTGAACGGGAGCTCCTCACTCGCAGCCGAATCATTTCAACCATGAGCAACATACTCGAACTCTTCAAACTGAACGGCAAAGTCGCCGTTGTCACTGGCGCGGCCCGCGGGCTGGGCCAGGGAATGGCCCTCGCGCTGGCCGAGGCCGGTGCCGACATCGTGGCGGTCGACATCCTGCCGGCCGAGGATACCGTCAAGCAGGTGAAGGCCCTCGGCCGCAAGGCCGTCGCCGTCGCCGCCAACCTCGGCGACCGGGCCGCGATCCCGGCGGTCATCGCCGAGGGCCGGAAGCATTTCGCGGGCCTCGACATCCTCGTGAACTGCGCCGGCATCATCCGCCGCGCCGACTTCCTCGACTTCTCCGAGAAGGACTGGGACGACGTGATGAACATCAACATCGACGCCGTCTTCTTCCTCAGCCAGTGCTTCGTGCGCGATGCCGTCGCCCGCGGCGCCAAGGCGAAGATCATCAACATCGCCTCGATGCTCTCCTTCCAGGGCGGCATCCGCGTGCCCTCCTACACCAGCTCGAAGAGCGCGGTGCAGGGCCTCACGCGCCTGATGGCCAACGAGCTTGCCAGCAAGGGCATCAACGCCAACGCCATCGCCCCCGGCTACATGGCCACCGACAACACCGCCCCGCTGCGCGCCGACGCCAATCGCGCCAACGCGATCCTCGAGCGCATCCCCGCCGGCCGCTGGGGCACGCCCGACGACCTCAAGGGCGCGGCGGTCTTCCTCGCATCGACGGCCTCCGACTACATCAACGGCTACACCATCGCCGTCGACGGCGGCTGGCTCGCCCGCTAGCCGCCCGTCCACACAGGACGGATCTCCTTCCGCCCGCCGGAGCCCGTTTTCGGGGCCGGCGGGCGGTTTTTCTTGTGCCTCGGACACGTGTCCGTTAGTCAACTCCCTTTCCGGCCCGCCACTCGGAGGCGGATCGGTTCCTCTCCTTACCTCCCATGAAACCTCGTCCCTCCTTTCGTCTTTTCGTCCCGTTCTTCACCCTGGCCTTTGCCGGCACCGTCCTGAGGTCGGCGGAGCCGGCCCAGCCTGCCTCCTTTGGCGGCGCCACGCCCATGCAATGGTCGGTGCGCATGGCCGATGCCGAGATCGCCCGCCGGGACGACACTCTCGCCGCGCGCGAGGGCAGCAGGGCCAAGCTCGATTATACCATGGGGCTGTTCACGCTCTCGCTCGTGAAGCTTTCGGGCGCCCTCTCCGAGCCGCGCTTTGAGAAGTACGCCGAGACTACCGTGGGATCGTTCATCTCGCCCGATGGCGCGGTCAAGGGTTTCAAAATCGACGAGAACAGCCTCGACAACATCAACGGAGGCAAGACGGTCCTCGCGCTCTATTCGGTGACCAAGGAGGAGCGCTATCGCAAGGCCGCCGCCGAGCTCCGGGCCCAGTTCAGGCAGCAGCATCGCACCAGCGAGGGCGGTTTCTGGCACAAGGACCGCTATCCCCACCAGATGTGGCTCGACGGGCTCTACATGGGGGCGCCGTTCTATGCCGCCTGCGCCCGGGAGTTCCAGGAGCCGGTCGCCTCCTTCGACGATATCGCCACCCAGTTCCGCGTGATCGCCGCCCACACCTACGACCCGAAGACCGGGCTTTTCTTCCACGGATGGGACGAGAGCAGGAAGCAGTCCTGGGCCAATCCCGAGACAGGCACGTCGCCGTGTTTCTGGAGCCGCGCGATCGGATGGTATGCGATGGCCATTGTCGACACGCTTGACTTCTTCCCCGCCGATCACCCCGCCCGGGCGGAGTTGGTCAAGGACCTCCAGCGCGTGTGCGCCGGCGTCGTCCGGCACCAGGAGCCCGAAAGCGGGCTGTGGTATCAGGTCACCGACCAGGGCGGCCGCAAGGGCAACTACCTCGAGGCGACCGGCAGCGCCATGTTCGTCTACACGATGGCCAAGGGAATCAACCGCGGTTATCTCTCTCGCGACTTCGCCGCGCCCGCCCTCAAGGGCTACGCGGGGATCGTCGGCCGCCTGCTCAAGACCGACGCCCGCGGCCAGGTGACTCTCACCCAATGCTGCCAGGTGGCCGGGCTCGGCTATGGGCGCGATGGCACCTACGAGTACTACCTCAGGGAGCCGATCGTCGACAACGACCTCAAGGGCGTGGGGCCGTTCATCCTCGCCGGCATCGAGCTCCAGCAACTTCTGGGGCTTCCCGCCTCCGCCGAGGGGCCCGCAGGCGCCGCGCAGCCGGCCAGGCCCGTGGCCGCCGAGGCCCCCGAGTGGGAGGGAGCGAAGGCGGTCCTCGCCCGGATCAAGGAGCCCGTGTTCCCGGCCCGGGAGTTCCCGATCACCGACTTTGGCGCGGTCGCCGACGGCCGCACCGATTCTACCGAGGCCATCCGCAAGGCCATCGACGCCTGCAGTGCCGCGGGCGGCGGCCACGTCCTGGTGTCCTCGCCCGGCGTGTTCCTCACCGGCGCGATCCACCTGAAGAGCAATGTCGACCTCCATGTGGGCGAGGGGAGCACCCTGCAGTTCATCGCCGATCCCGAGAAATACCTTCCCGCCGTGTTCACGCGGTGGGAGGGCGTCGAGTGCTTCAACTATTCCCCGTTCATCTACGCCTTCGAGCAGGAGAACATCGCCGTGACCGGCTCCGGCACCCTCGACGGAGGAGCCTCCGCCGAGAACTGGTGGAAGTGGACGAAGAAGGACGGGATGGGAGCCAGCTCCCGCGCCGACCGCGGCAAGCTCTTCGACATGGGCGAGCGCGGCGTGCCGGTGGCTGAACGCGTGTTCGGCGCCGGCCATTATCTGCGCCCCAATTTCATCCAGCCTTATCGTTGCAGGAACGTCCTCATCTCGGGCGTGCGCCTCCGCCGCTCGCCGATGTGGGAGATCAACCCCGTGCTCTGCACCAACGTCATCGTGCGCGGCGTCGACATCGTCTCGTCGGGCCCGAACAACGACGGCTGCGATCCCGAGGCCTGCCGCGACGTCCTGATCGAGGACTGCCAGTTCACCACGGGCGACGACTGCATCGCGATCAAGTCCGGCCGCAACAACGACGGCCGCCGCGTCGGCCGGCCCTCGGAGAACCTCGTGATCCGGCGCTGCACGATGCGCGACGGCCACGGCGGCGTGACCATCGGCAGCGAGATCTCGGGCGGCTGCCGCAACGTCTACGTCGAGGACTGCTCGATGGACAGCCCCGAGCTCGACCGGGCCTTCCGCTTCAAGTCCAATGCGCGCCGCGGCGGCGTCCTCGAGAACTTCTTCATGAGGAACGTCGTGATCGGCCAGGTGGGCGAGGCGGTGCTCACGGTCGACTTCATGTACGAGGAGGGCCCCAAGGGGGACTTTCGCCCCGAGTTGCGGCATATCGTGCTGCGCAACATCACCAGCCGGGCCAGCCCGCGCGTGATGTACATCGCCGGGTTCCCCGGGGCGACGATCGACGACATCCGGTTCTACGGGTGCGCGTTCCGCGGATTGAGATCCGCGGAAGTCTTGCAGTCTGCCGGAACGGTCTCATTTCATGAGGTGACATTTGAGCCTGCCTCCAAGGGCCGCAGCCTCAATTCCCCAAATCCCCAGTAACCAGCCCCCGTCATGACGCGGGCGCCGGCTCGATTGGAGAGCGGGGGTGTTCTTTTTCGCATTTCTTGGCCAACCCAAAACCGCTGAAGATGAATCGACTCAACGAAATCAACGAGAAGATCGGCAAATACCGGTGGACAATCTGTTCCCTGGTCTTCGTCGCCACGACCGTCAACTACCTCGACCGGCAGGTGCTCAGCCTCCTCAAGGACCGGCTCGAGATCGAGTTCAACTGGACCGACACCGATTACGCCAACATCGTGACGGTCTTCCAGGCGACCTATGCGGTCTCGATGCTCTTTGCCGGACGGGTTATCGACTGGCTCGGCACGAAGGCCGGTTACGCCTGGTCGCTGATCATCTGGTCGGTCGGCGCGATGCTCCACGCCCTCGCCAAGGGGACGGGAGGCTTCATGTTCGGCCGCGCGGTGCTGGCCTTCGGCGAGTCGGGCAACTTCCCGGCTGCGATCAAGGGCACGGCGGAGTGGTTCCCCAAGAAGGAGCGCGCGCTTGCGACCGGCATCTTCAACTCGGGCACGAACGTCGGCGCCATCCTCGCCCCCGTGACGGTCAACTGGCTCGCCGATAACTGGGGCTGGCAGGGCGCGTTCATCGCGATCGGCGCCGTCGGCTTCCTGTGGCTGATCTTCTGGTTCTGGCTCTACGAGAGCCCGGCGAAGCAGAAGCGACTCGGCAAGGCTGAGTATGACTACATCCACAGCGACCGCGAGGACCAGCCCGCAGCGGCGGCGCCGGCCGCCGGCGTTGCGGGGGAGCCCAAGGTGCGGTGGGCCAAGCTGCTCGCCTACCGCCAGACCTGGGCGTTCGTCTGCGGCAAGTTCCTCACCGACGGCATCTGGTGGTTCTTCCTTTTCTGGCTGCCGGCGTATCTCAAGGCCCAGTACGGCATGGTTGGCAGTACGGTCAATTTCCCCATCGGCGTGCTCTACACGATGACCTGTGTGGGCAGCATCTGCGGCGGCTGGCTGCCGATGTTCTTCATCAAAAAAGGCTACACCCCCTATGACGGACGCATGCGCGCCATGGTCCTCATCGCCCTGTTCCCGCTCGTCGTGCTCCTCGCCCAACCGTTCGGCTATATCAGCTATTGGGTGCCTGTGATCCTGATCGGCATCGGCGCGTCGGCCCACCAAGCGTGGTCCGCCAACATCTTCACGACCGTCTCCGACATGTTCCCCAAGAAGGCCATCGCCTCCGTCGTCGGCATCGGCGGCATGTTCGGCGGGTTCGGCGGCATCCTCGTCACCAAGTCGGGCGGCTGGCTGTTCGACTCCTACCGCTGCGCCGGCATCGCCAGGACCTGGGCGCAGGCCCGCGCCGGAGCCCTCGGCCAATACGTTGACCAGATCCTCTCCCTCAAGCTCGTCAACACCCATGGCAGCCCGATCGACCTCAACGTGGCCGAGTTCGGAAGCCTTCCGAAGAACGTGGTGGCCCAGCTCCAGGCGATCAATCCGGACTCCTTCACCCAGCTCAAGCAGCTCCAGGTCGCGATCGTCCAGTCGGAGATGAAGACCGCCTACGCGATCATGTTCGGCGTCTGCGCGCTCGCCTACCTCGTCGCCTGGGTGGTGATGAAGCTCCTGGTTCCGCGCTTCAGGAAGATCGACGATCTCTGAGGGGCCGCTCGCCCCTCACCGGCTTGAGCCGCCGTCCGGCGGCGGCTCGAGCAGCCGCCGGAGCATCTCCCTGGCGTCCGCGTGGTCGGGCCGCAGCCGCACGGCGGTCCGGTATTGCTCGATCGCCTCGGCGCGGCGCCCCGCTGCGGCGAGCACATTGCCCAGGTTGAAATGCAGGTCGGCGGAATCCGGCTGCAGGCGCGCCGCGATCTCGTGCTGTTCGATCGCCTCCTCGATCCGGCCCTGCTGCCTCAGGACGGTGCCGAGATTGTTGTGGGCGTTTGCATACGACGGATCGAGCCGGAGCGCCTCCCGGTACTGCTGCACCGCCTCCGCCGTCCGGCCGATCTGCAGGAGGACGTTGCCCAGGTTGTTGTGCGCTTTGATGTCGTCGGGGGTCACCCGCAGCGATTCCTCCAGCTGGGAGGCCGCCTCGGGCAGGCGGTTCCGGTCGATCAGGGCCAGGGCCAGGTTGTAGTGCGCCTTGGGATGGTCGGGGTTCAGGCGGATCGCCTCCCCGTACTCCCGCATGGCCTCGTCGGCGCGGCCCGTCTGGTAGAGGGCGCTTCCCAGGTTGTTGTGGGCGTTGGCGTAGCTGGGCAGCAGCCGGAGGGCTTCCTGGAACGGGGCGATCGCCTCCGCCGGCCGGCCCTGTTCCAGCAGGGCGCTGCCGAAGTTGTAGTGGCCTTCCGGATATCCGGGGTTGAGCGCAAGCACGGCCTCGAACTCCCGCTGCGCCTCCTCGTTGCGGCCTGCCTGGAAGAGCGCGTGGCCGAGATTGTTGTGGCCGAGGATGCTCGCGGGGCTCTTCGCCACGGTGTCGGACCACAGCGAGAGCTCGGTGCGGTAGACCCGGTTGCGCTCGAGGGTCAGCCAGCCCAGCACGGCGGCCGCGGCGGCGAGCAGCGGCAGGCTGCGCCGGCCGAGCAGCGCCCAGGCCGTGCACGAGGACAGCGCCGCCACGGCCGCGAGCGGGAGGTACATCCGGTGCTCCACGATGATCTGGGTGGTCCCCGGCACGAACGACGTGGGCGCCAGGATCGCGAAGAACCATGCCCCCAGGAAGCCGGCGGCGGGGCGGCGCTGGAGCGCGAAGATCGTCCCGGCGCCGAGCAGGAGCACGACCGCCGCCGGGGGAATCGCGCCGGCGGAGAGCTCCGACCAGTTGAATCCGTAGTCGAAGGTAAGGGAGCCCGGCCAGAACGACAGCCGCAGGTAGCGCGCGATCGCGGGGAACTGGCTCAGCAGGTACGCGCCCCAGGGTGCCTTGACGCCGAAGCCGATCGATCCGCTTCGGTTCCCCCCGGTGCTCGCCACCAGCGCCGCGAGCAGCAGCCAGGTCGCCGCGAGCCCGAGGTGGAGCCTCCTCCTCCGCCTCCAGGCCTCGGCGAAGCTTCCCGCGGCGAAGGTGCGGTCGTAGAGCAGCGCCAGCACCGGCGCGGCGACCATGACCTCCTTCGTCGCCATGCCGCAGGCGCACGCCGCGATGGCGGCCGCCTCCCAGCGGCCCGGACGCGGCGACTCGGAGGCCCGCGCCACGCAGTAGAGCGTCAGCAGGAAGAACAGCCCCATCATCGATTCCGCCCGCTGCACCGTGTAGGTGACCGCCTCGGTCTGGAGGGGATGCAGGGCCCAGAGGGCCGCCGTCGCCAGGGCGAGGGGCAGCGCGGCGGAACGCAGCCGGTCCGGAATCCCCGGCGCCCGCGCCAGCGTCCGCCGGACGAGCCCGAACAGCGCCAGGCCGGCCAGCGCGTGGAGGAGCGCATTGAGCGCGTGATAGCTCCAGGGATCGAGCCCGCTGACCGCGTAATTCAGGGCCAGCGAAAGATTGAGCAGAGGCCTGCCGCTCACTGTCGTCCCGCCTCCGGGAGGCGCGAGGACCTCCCACAGCCTCCAGGGGTGCCTGAGCGTCGGGTTGTTGGCGATCGAGAACGGATCGTCGAGGACAAACGGCGCGTGCAGCGTGTTGGCGTACACCGCAAGCGTCGCGATCAGCAGCCCCGCGCCGGCGGCCATGACGGGCCAGCGGCGTGCGGCGGGCTGTGCCTGCACGGCGGCGGCGGGAGGAGGCGACGGGGGATTGGGAGCGGCGGACATCAGGGGTCAGGATATGGGCGGCTTGCGGCGGAGAAGCAGCAGCCAGGTCTCGGAGTCGGGCTTCATGATCCTTGCGGCGCCGGCGATCTCGGCCCGCGGCATCTCCAGTGCGCGCGTCTCTCCGGTGCGGGGATTGAACCACAGGCACTGCCACACTCCCCGGGGAAGCGGGTTCTTGAATGTCAAGGCCGGGCCGTCGAGGGAATAGAGCAGCCAGGTGCGGTTGCGGTCGGTGAGGCACCAGGCGCGCGCCGGGCTTGCGAAAAGGTCATCGTCGGGGGTCATCGCGGGGAGCACCGCGGCCAGTTCGCGCCGCACGAACGCGTCAAAGGCCGAGTCGTCGCGCCCCGGCCCCGGAGTTTGCCCCGAGGAGGGGTTGCTCACCAGCGCGAGCGCCCCGCCCGCCATCAGGACGGGGATCGGGCCGCAGCCGCCGTGCCAAGCGACGATCGCCTTGTCCGGATAGCGATCGCGGTATTCGCGGACCTGCCGGTAGACCTGTTCCGGCGTGGTGGGCGGCGCGGTGTCCCCGCCCGCCTTTCCGAACTGCTGGGTGCTCATCTCGCGGAACGCCAGGTTCCGCCCGGCGCGCGGCGCGTACAGCGTGCCGTCCGGCATGTACTGCCAGTACCGCAGGTCGATCACCGACACCAGCGGCCCCCGCGCCGGATCGGCGAGAATGGCGTCGGTGACGTCCTTGCTCGTCGTGAGGGCGATCATGAGGCGCCTGCCATGCTCTCGCGACCACGCGGCCGCCTCGTCGAGGAAGAACTGCTGGAACTCGAGCGGGCCGGCGTACTGGAAGGCGAGGCCGTGGACGACATTCGGGAGGCTCCCGAGCTGGTTGAGATTGTGGCGGATGTAGGCGCGGTGCAGGGAGCGGCGTCCGGGGTGCCCCGCGTCGAAAAAGGTGTTTGCGATGTGGACCGAATGGCCGTCGGCGTCGAAGGCCGGCTCCGGGAGGCCCGTGTCGTTGATGCAGTTCGCCGGCCGCCAGGGGCAGTCGACCCAGTGGGCCCCAGTCTCGAGCACGTTGTGCGTGTTGTAGAGATTGTGGAAGAGGATGAGACCGCGTTTTCCGCAGAGCTCCGCGAAGGTGCGCAGGCGGTCGAAGTACCAGGGGTTGAACCTGCTGAGGTCGAACTTGCTGAGGCCGTCGTTGGCCGTGCCCTGGCCGCTGCGTGCCCACGGCATCTCGTAGAACGGAGCCCACACGGCCGTGTCGGGCCGCGAGACGAGCGTGTGCTCGTCGCGGCGCCGTTCGTACCAGAGGCCCGGCCACTCCTGGAAACCTGCGCCGCCGGAACCGCAGAGGGCGTCGGCGTAGCGCTCGAGGTCCTCGGTCAACCCGCGCCCGGTGCGTCCGGGCACGAAACGCGTGAGGCAGACCCCGAGGTTCGCGGCGAGGGGAGGGGAGACCTGGCCCTTCCACCAGGCGGTGGCCTTCACGCTGCCCCAGATCGCATTCCCCCCGATGACGAAACGGCCGTTCTCGATCGCGAGCACGCACGCCCCGGGGGCGGTGTGGGCGGGTGCGGCTTCCCGCTTCGCGGCCGGCGAGAATCGGGGAGCTTCAGCGCTTCCGAGCGGTCCGGCCTCGAGCGCAGACAGCGCAGCCGGCCCGAGCCGGGCCGCAAGCTGGGAACGGTAGAGCGACGGAGCCGACGGATCGGTCACCTCCAGGTTCGGCGCCCCGGGCGGACTCTTCACGGTCACTCTCGCGGCCGTGCAGTTCCAGGCCACCGAGTTGGCCGCATTCCAGCCGCCGCCCTGGGAACGGCGGGAATCGTTGGTTAGCGACAGCCCCGCGCCCTCGACGCGGACGTTCTCGTAAAGCAGTCCCGATGACCAGCTCTCGAACGGCCCGCTGTCGCCGATCGCAGCCCTGGCGGCGCAGTCGAGGAAAACATTGGGGCCGGCGGCGCAGAGGCCCGCCCCGAAGTCGTCCCAGCCCTCCTCCGCCGCGCACCGCTGGACGAGCACCTGCTGGCCGCACACGAAGAAGCTCAGGCGCCGGTAGCCGCCCGGCTCCGACACCGGCTGCTCGCTGCGGCAGTCCTCGACCGTGATCCGCCGCGCCCCGGGGCCAACCCACACGGCGGCCCCGGCGAAATGCTGCGCGGTCACGCGGCGCACCCACGCGTCGTCGACCCCGTCAAGCGATATGGCGATCCACGAGTGCTCCTCGTCGCGCGGGCTGGCGGGGTCGCATTCGCTCACAAGCGTCAGGCGCTCGATGCCGATCCTCTGAAGCCGCGAGCCGGGGGCAATCCTGCGCACCGAGGCTCCGCCGAACCTGGCCTCGATCGCCGTCGTGATGGGCGCGTCGATATCGATGGCGTCGGCGGCGGGATCCACCGCGGCGATGGTGCGGATCCAGGCGAGGTCGCGCGAACCGGGAGCCCAGTCGAGGCGGATCTCCTTAAAATGGCCGGCGAACTGGTCCATGCCCAGCTCGTGAATCCATTCGCGGGTGCTCGGCCGCACGATCTCGACGAGGTCGCCGGCGGCGAGTCCCTCGACGCGGTCCAGCGCCAGGCGGCGGCCGCCCGCGGGAACACTCGCATCGGTGACCTTCCGGCGGTCCGGCATCCCCGTTTCGGCAGGGAGAGGAGCCGTCTCGATCAGCGTGCGCCGGTCCCGGCCGGTTGCGATCAGGCGCGTGGGGCGGCCGGCGTCGGCGCTTCCGCGAAGTACGACTCCGCCGGGCAGGCTGAGATGTCCGTCGATCCGGAAATCCCCCGCGGAGAGCTGCACGGCGCCGCGGAATCCGTCGGCGGCCGCCGGCCTGCCCGCCACCTGCCCGATCGCCTCCTGAAGGTTCGCCGTGTCGTCGCCGCCGGAGGGCGCGACGGCCATCGCGGCGGGGACGGCGGGCAGCGCGACACCGCCGCCGCCGTAGCCGCAGTGGGAGAAGTCGATCGGGACGGCGCGCGCGGGCTCCGCGGCGCGCGCGGGCCAGAGGATGGCGGCCAGCCCCGCAAGGGCGGCGATGGGCAGGAGGCGGCGGACGGTTCTCACGGCAGGGATGGGGAGAGGCATGCGTCCGCGCTCGAGGCTTCGCGACCGCGGCGGGGAATCGGCTTCCCCGGCCGGCGTGCCCCGGGAGGACGCACGCCAACCGTAGGTGCGCCGGGAGCGGCCGTCCAGTATCAACCCTGCGGCCGCCACTTCGCTCTCGCGGGCCATCCCGGCTTGGGCTGTGATGCCGGCGGACATGTCAACAGGGCAAACCGACCGCCGCCATCCGCTCGAGCACCGGTTCCTCGGCGAGCATCCGCTGCGCACCCTGGCCTACCTCTACCACGGCCAGCGCGGGCAGCTGGCCGTCGCCGTCGTCTGCTTCATCATCAAGCACAGCCCGGTGTGGGTGATGCCGGCGGTCACGGCGAACATCGTCAACATCGTCTCGCAGCCCGGCCGGCACAGCGTCTCCGAACTCTGGCTCAACGCCCTCGTGCTGGTCGTCATCCTGGCGCAGAACGTCCCGCTGCATTACGTCTACGCGACCGCCCTGAGCCGCGCGGCGCGCACGGTCGAGATCCAGCTCCGCTCGGCGCTCTGCCGGAGGCTGCAGCACCTGGCCATCGGCTACTACGCCCGGCAGAGCGCCGGCGCCATCCAGACCAAGGTCCTCCGCGACGTCGAGGCGGTCGAGCAGCTCACCCGCGTGATCTTCGACGGCGGCCTCTCGTGCCTCGTCAACATCGTGTTCGCGCTGGCGATCACCGGCTGGAGGCAGCCCTGGTTCCTTCTCTATTTCCTGGTCACGGTCCCCGTGGCTGTCGTCCTCGTCTACTCCCTCCGCCGCCCCCTGGCGGCCCGGAATGCGGCCTTTCGCGAGGAACTCGAGCGCATGTCCACCCGCGTCGGCGAGATGACGCACCTGCTGCCCGTGACGCGCGCGCACGGCCTCGAGCCGGCGGCGCTCGAGCGTGTCGGCGAGTCGCTGGAGCGGGTGCGCGCGGCGGCACTCCACGTCGACGGCATCAACGCCGTGTTTGGCTCGCTCTCCTGGGCGGCGTTCAACGGATTCAACATGCTCTGCCTCGTCCTGGCGGCCTGGACCTGCATGAGCGGCGTCCTCCCGCTCGGAGCGGGCGACGTCGTCCTCGTCTCGACGTATTTCGGCCTGATCACCGGGTCGGTGCTCGGCCTCGTCGGCACGGCGCCCCAGGTCACCCGCGGCCTCGAGTCGATCCGCTCGATCGGCGAGGTGCTCCAGTGCCCCGACCTCGAGAACAACGAGGGCAAGGCCCCGATGACCTCGGTCGGCGGGAGCTTCCGCTTCGAGAGCGTCAGCTTCGTCTATCCCGGCTCGACGCTCGCGGCGCTGCACGGGCTCGACCTTGAGGTGAAACCCGGCGAGACGCTCGCGCTGGTGGGGCCGTCCGGCGCGGGCAAGTCGACCGTCCTGAACCTCGTGATCGGGTTCATCCGCCCGACGGGAGGCCGGATCCTCGTCGACGGCCGCGACATGGAGGCCCACGACCTGCGCACCTACCGGCGCTTTCTCGCGGTCGTCCCCCAGGAGTCGATTCTTTTCGACGGCACCGTGCGCGAGAACGTCACCTACGGGCTCCCGGCCGTCTCCGTCGGCGTCGTCGAAGCGGCGCTGCGGGACGCCAACGCATGGGATTTCGTGGCGGCGATGCCGCAGGGGCTCGAGACGGCGATCGGCGAGAAGGGCGCGCGGCTCTCCGGCGGACAGCGGCAGCGGCTGGCGATCGCGCGGGCGCTGATCCGCGACCCCCGGGTGCTCATCCTCGACGAGGCGACCTCGGCCCTCGACACCGAGAGCGAGGCGCTCATCCAGGAGGCGCTCGGCCGCCTGATGCGGGGGCGCACCACCTTCGTGGTGGCCCACCGCCTGTCGACGGTGCGCCACGCGCACCGGATCGCCGTGCTCGACCAGGGGCGCATGATCGAGATCGGCAGCCACGAGCAGATGCTCGCGTCGGGCGGACTCTACGCACGGCTCCATGCCAGGCAGACCGGCGCCGGGGCCTGAGCCGCCATGCCTTGACCCGCTGGGCGCCGCCGTGTGTTGTGGGGAGAGCACGGCGCGCCGGGGCGCGTTTCCCGCGCACGCGATGTCGGGCGAAGCCTTCAATCATGAAAATCACCCCATTAGGAGCCGCCGGTGGCGAAGTCACCGGTTCAGCCTATCTGATCGAGACCCGGCGCGCCCGGGTGCTCGTCGACTGCGGCCTTTTCCAGGGCGGACGCGAGGCCGAGGCGCTGAACCACGCCCCGATTCCCGCCGGGGCTGCGCCTGTCGACGCGGTGCTCCTCACCCACGCCCACCTCGACCACACGGGCCGGCTGCCGCTTCTCGCCCGCGCCGGATTCCCCGGCACGGTTTTTGCGACGCCGGCCACGGTCGAGATGACCGGCCTCATCCTCCATGACGCGGCGCGCATCCAGGCCCAGGACCACGAGCGGATCAATCGCAGGCGCCAGCGCGCGGGCGAGGAGCCGGTGCAGCCGCTCTATGCGCCGGCCGATGTCGACCGGATCCTCGCGCAGTGCAAATCGGCGCCCTACCACGAGGCCGTCGCCGTCGCCCCAGGCGTGCGTGCGCGGTTCTTCGAGGCCGGGCACATGCTCGGCTCGTCCAGCATCGAGGTGGTTCTCGAGGAGGACGGCGCCCGGCGCACCGTCGTGTTCTCCGGCGACCTCGGGCCGAAGGGGGTGCCCATCCTGCGCGATTCGGAACCCTTTTCCCAGGCCGACCTCGTGTTCCTCGAGTCGACCTACGGCGACCACGACCACCGCCCGTTCCCCGACACCGTCCAGGAGTTCATCGCGATCCTCAAGGAGGCCGTCGCCACGAGGAGCCGCGTGCTCGTCCCGACTTTCGCGGTGGGCCGCGCCCAGCTGCTCACCGCCCTTCTTGCCTGGGCCTTCCGCAACGGCCATGTCCCGCCGTTCCCCGTCTTCCTCGACAGCCCGATGGCCATCGAGGCCTCGCGGATCTACATCCGCCATCCGGAGCTGTTCGACGACGAGATGGTCGCGTTCCTCAGGGAGCGGCCGCTGGCGCAGGATCTCGCGACCCTGCGGATGACCGCCAGCTCGATCGAGTCGCGGGAGATCAACGCCCTCCCCGGGCCCCTCCTCGTCATGGCCGGGGCCGGCATGTGCAACGCCGGCCGGATCCTCCACCATCTGCGCAACCATCTCTGGAAGCCCGAGACCCACGTGGTCATCGCGGGCTACCAGGGCGAGGGCACCCTCGGGCGCGCGCTGGTCGACGGCGCCAGGAAGGTGACGATCTTCAACGAGACGATCGCCGTGAAGGCGAAGATCCACACGCTCGGCGGCTTCAGCGCCCATGCGGGCAGGAGCGACCTGGCGGCGTGGTTCGAGACCCTTGCGCCGGTCCGCCCCCGCGTCTGCCTCACCCACGGCGAGGATCCCCAGCGCCAGGCGCTGGCCGCGCTCATCGCCGAGAGGCACGGGATCCAGGCGCACCTGCCCCGCATCGGCGAGGCGGTCGGGCTCTAGCGCCGTGCGCGCGGCTCACGCTTCGCGCACGACGAAGTAGGGCTGGCGGCAGAGGTCTGGACCGAGCCCCGGATGCAGCCAGGGGAGGTCGTTCCCGTCCTTAAGCTCGAAGTAGTACTGCAGGGGGTACGGCGAGTTCGTGTACACGCCGGGGATCAGCGCCCGGCAGCCGGCCCCCTCGAAGCGCATTTCGGCCGCCTGCCAGTCCTCGGTCTGGTTCGCGTGCCGGTAGAGCAGGCGCCCCGACCGCGGCGCCGGCTGGTCGATGGCCTGCATGACGATGAGGTCGACGGGCTTTCCCCTAACGAAGGAGGAGGGCGGAGTGTGCTGGACGCCGGCATCGGACCGCCGGGGGCTCCCGAGCGCGTCGCGCACCAGCGCGGCCAGCCTTGCGGGGGGCAGCGCGGCCGCCTGGGGGGAGGGCTGCGCCCGGGTGAGGGCGGCGATATCGCGATCGATGGCCGCGAGGCGGTCCGACCAGTGCCCGCGCTGGAACCATCTCTGGCCGAAGGCCATGTCCTCGTCGTAGGAGCGGCCGGCCGTCGCCGCAGCCCGGGCCCAGGCGAGGCGCGCATCGCGGTAGCTGGCCACCGAGGAGGAGAGGGCTTCGGGGGCCCCGGTGCGCTCGTAGACGGCGAGCAGGACGGCGGCGCGGAGCTTGCGGGCGAAGAACCAGCCGAGGCCGGCCTGCACCGAGGCGTCGATCACCAGGCGCCGGTAGGCGGGGTCGGCCCGGTCGGCGGTCGCCGACTCGACCTTCGCGAGCCCCTCGAGGGCTCCCTGGCACAGGTCCTCCAGGCGCTGGGCGACCTCGATCGGGGAGTAACGGCTGTCGGCCCGGCCCTGCAGCAGGGCGGCGGCGCAATCGTCGACCCGGGCGAAGAGCTGCGGGTCGAGCGGACTGACGGCCCCGAAGCGCATCGGGCCCGGCGCGTCGAGGTACGCCTCCTGCGAGGCGCCGACCAGCGGCACGTTGGCATACATCTCGGGCCAGTAGCTCGAGGCGCACACCGAGGGCGCATGGACGGTCGTCACCAAGGGAAGGATACGGCTCGCCTGGGCCAGCGCCCTGCCGGCCTCGTCCGCGGCGGCCCCATGATCCCGGTTGAGCTGCCGCTCCCAGACATCCGGCTGCGCGTCGGGGTTGTAGAGGAGGCGGCCCCAGAGGCGGTAGGTGTAGTCGTATTTCTTGAAATCCCCGCCGGGCGGCCGCAGGCTGGCGTCGGCATAGCCTCCGCGGCCTCCGTTCTTGCCGGATCCCATGCGGCCCTTGAACGATAGCGGCTCAAATATCTCGGCGCCCTTGCCGCCGCAGAAGCAGAAGGCGCGCGAGTAGGCGGCGGCGAAGAGCGGATCGCCCCATAGCAGCACCCGCTGGGTGCCGGGCCAGATCCGATGGATCACCGAGTACTTGCGGTCTTCCGAAAATAGCTCGCCGTAGCTGTAGGTCAGCGAGCCCGGCCCGCCCTCCCTCCTGGCCGGCAGCCCCGTCCCCCGGTCGCGCGCGGGGAGATCCTGCGGCCGCACCGCCGCCTGGTGGTAGGGGAGGCCGAGGTGCTCCGCCCAGAATTTCGGCGAGATGGACACCGGCATCCCCGTGCCCTGCGCCGCCTTCAACGTGAGCGAATCCAGCCCCTCGGGATCAAGGTCAATCGACAGCGGCCTCCCTGCGCGCTTGCAGCCCTCGAGCACCGTCGCCCAGAAGTCGCGGCTCCCCTCAGGGATTCCGCTCTTCGGCCCGGTGCGGAGGGTGACTCCCCGGATATTGGGGCACTCCTTCAGGACGAGGGCCAGCGCGTCGCCGCAGTAGGGCGCATGGTTCGCGGGGGTGAGGCCGGCGATCCGGTGGCTCGCGCCCAGGCTGTCCATCCCGGCGCAGGAGTGTGTCCAGAGGCCGAGGTGGAAATCCAAGCCGCGGCGAGCCGCCTCGTCGCTCGCGAACCGGAGCATCTCCAGGTTCCTCTCCCGCTGGTCCACGCTCAGGTTGATCATCTCGACGCTGCGGTCCGGCACCCGCACGAGAAAGGGGTACGGGAACTGCAGATAGCTGTCGGAAACGTTCTCCGAGGCGTCGCAGCCAAGGCCGAAGGCAAGCTGGATCCGGTTGAACCGATGGGTCGCCAGCATCGAGAGATAATTCTCCCAGAAGGCCTTGTCCCAGTACCAGGCGAGGTCGTATTGCGCGCTCGCGAACGCGCGGACGATCCCGCGGACCTCGTTCGCTGGGCGCTCGGTGACCGGTAGGGGCAGGTGCAGCGCGGCTATCGGGTCGGCGGCGAGGCCGACGCTGTCGGCGAGCTCGGTCAGCGCATAGACGAGGCTGCGGCTGTCGGTGCCGCTGGCTACGAGGACATCGTGCGTCCCCAGGCGGCCCGACAGCAGCGAGAACACCTCCGGCTGCCCCGCCGGGGCGACCCCGAGGTCGCGGGCAAACGGGGAGACGCCGTCGGTGGCCACGATGCAGAAGGCCCCGTCGGGGGCCTCGTCAATGCGGGCGCACACCGATGCGTCGATGTTTCGGTCAGTCAGCGCGTCGCGGAGGGTGCCGATGGCCCAGCGGGCGGAGGGGGTGTCGATGGTCTTGTCGCTGGGGTCGCAGATGATTGCCACCTGCCCGGGGTGTCGGGAGTGCGCTGCCGGCGAGGTGGCAGCCCGGGCAATGGCGCCGCCTGCAAGGCAGCCGGCCGTGAGAGCTCCGGATTTGATGAGGAATTCGCGACGGTTCATCGGGGGCGTTCGATCCAGCGGGGGCGGACTGATCCGCTGCTGTCGGGAATGCTGTGGGAGACGGGCGGCGTTGTCGATCCCGGGTCTCTCAATCAGGCTTCCCTCGTCTTGGGTTTTTCCGGAGGATGACGGGCGCCATGCATCAGCAGACCGCCGCCGAGCCTTCGTGGAAGGAATCGTTTCTTCTCGCACCCGAATGGGCGTTCCTCAACCACGGCTCATTCGGGGCGACGCCCCGCCCGGTGTTCGCCGCCTATCAGGCCTGGCAGCACGAGCTGGAGCGGCAGCCGGTCGAGTTCCTGGGAAGGCGATTCGCGTGGCTGATGGCCGAGGCGCGGGGCGCGCTCGCCTCCTACGTGGGAGCCCGCGCCCAGGATGTGGCGTTTGTGCCGAACGCCACCACCGCGCTGAACATCGTGGCGCGCAGCCTCGAGCTCCGCCCGGGCGACGAAATCCTCACGACCGACCACGAATACGGCGCCATGGACCGGATGTGGAGGTCGGTCTGCAGCCGGACGGGGGCCGTCTACCGGCCGGTTCCCGTGCCCCTGCCGGTGACGACCGCCGGCGATCTGGCCGGGCGCCTGTGGTCCGCGGTGACTCCGCGCACGCGGGTGCTCTTCATCAGCCACATCACCTCGCCCACGGCGCTGACGTTTCCCGTGGCCGACCTCTGCCGCCGGGCGCGCAAGGCGGGCATCCTCAGTGTCGTCGACGGCGCGCACGCCCTGGGGCACATCCCCCTGGATCTCGAGGCGCTCGGTGCCGACTTCTACGTGGCAAACGCGCATAAATGGCTCTGCGCTCCGAAAGGCTCGGCCTTTTTGCATGCGCGGGCCGAGTGCCAGCCGATGATCGCTCCTCTCGTGGTGAGTTGGGGAACCGAGGGCTTCGCCCCGACCGGATCGCTTTTCCTGGACGATCTCCAGTGGACCGGAACTCACGACATCGCGGCATTTCTGGCCGTGCCCGCGGCCATCCGCTTCTGGGAGGGCCGGCGCGGAGAGGAGGGCAGGGCCTGTTGTCGGGCGCTTGCGTTCGAGGCTCGCGCCGCGGTCGGAGCGATCACTGGGCTTCCACAAATATGCCCGGACTCATCCGGCTGGTTCGCGCAGATGTTCGCATTGCCTCTGCCGGCCTGCGACGGCGCCGCGCTGCAGGCGCAACTTCGCGACGATTACCTCGTCGAAGCGCCGGTCATGATCTGGAAGGGAAGTCCATACCTCCGGATCTCCATCCAGGTTTACAACACCCCGGACGACATCACTCGGCTCTGCAACGCGCTGCGGAAGATTCTTGCGAAATAATCCGCCGTTCTCAGACGGCGGCAACCGCCTTCCGGCGGGCCACCTTTTTTGCCACGGGAACGGGCGAGGCCAGCCTCTGCTTCGCGGCGAGCACCGCGGGGATTTCCTCCTTGGCCAGCATCAGGTACCTGCCGCAGTTCTCGCAAAGATAGATGTCGGTGGGCTGGGCCAGATTGGCCGCGGTGCCGAAAGGCAGGCGGATGTGGCATTCGCAGCAGACTCCGTTGCGGACGATGGCCACGCCGTTGCGGCGCTGGGCGATCAGGCGATCGAAATGCCCCTGGATCTGGGCAGGCACCGTCGCGCGGAGACTCTGAACCCGGACGGTCTGTTCCGGAGACAATGGCTTCTCCTGGAGAAGCAGCTGTTGCAGGGCATACAGATTTTCAACGATCGCTCTCATGGACCACTTCGTTTGCAGGGATTGTGCCGTCTGTCGCGGGACTTTCTTTATGCATTGGCCGATAGCTTGTTAGGGTTAAAAGCCTGCGGGCGGGCGCGACTCCATCCGCCTCCGGCCGACCGGTTTGTGCATTCATTGCGCGTTTCATGCGTTCCTTGTGCACGCTCCATTGCGCGTAAATAGATTCGGACGGTCCCTGCTCCTTGCAGCAAGTGCTCGCATCAGCAGCAGGGGAACCGTCCGAATCGGAGATTCAGTCAAAAGCGAGTTCCGTCGTCAGTGCCGGCATCCGCCAGCCGACGGCCGCTGTGTTCAGAATTTGCGCTGTTTGCGGTTCTTCTTGCCTTGGTTCTGCACGGGCGCCGGCACGGGAGCGGGAGCGGCTGCGGAAGGGGCCGTCGGAGAGGCGGGAGCAGTCGGGGCAGGAGTGGAGGAATTTGTGTTGGTATTGGTATCCATGGGATTCTGTTTGATGATTTGAGGTGCCGTCACCGGATTGGCGATGGCGCCGGGCATGCCTCCGCATCAGCCGTGCCTCAGGGGATTCTCCATCCGTAATGAGCCAATGGGGAACAATATGGGGTGATTTTCCGCCTGTCCGCGCAGCCTTGGCTTCGTTGCCTGCCACTCGGTTCTGCGCAGATCGTGCACGCGTTTCTGGCTGCGTGTGCAACGTTCGCCGGCCGGTCCCAACAACCTGTCCCTGCTGACGAGCATCTTGCCGGGGTCAGTCGGCGGAAGATGTCCGTGGCGTGTCGAGGAGGCCGTACTCCTTCAGCTTGTACTGGAGGGAGCGGCGGCTGATTCCGAGCAGCTTGGCTGCGGCCTCCCGGTTTGAGGTTTCCTTGGTGAGTGTCTGCCGTATGAGAAGCCGCTCCACCTCGGCGAGGGTCATCCCGGGGCGGATGGCGAAGCTCGCGGCGTCGCGGTCGTGCTGACGCAGGAAATCCGGCATGTCGTCGACTCCAACCAACGATTGGTGGCAGGTCAGCACCAGGCACTCGATCGCGTTGCGCAGCTGCCGCACGTTGCCGGGCCAGGGGAACCGCTGGCACAGCTGCAACGCCTCGGCCGACAGCTGCATCCTGCGGCGTTTGTGTTTCGCGCGGAACTGTTCGAGGAACGTCCCGATCATCAGCGGGATGTCCTCCGCCCGGTCGCGCAGCGGCGGAATGACGATCGGCACGATGTGCAGGCGGTAGAAAAGATCCTCGCGGAATTTGCCGGCAGCCACCGCCTCCTGCAGCTTCTTGTTGGTCGCGGCCACCACGCGCACGTCGACCCGGGTGACCTCGGTGCCGCCCACGACCCGGAAGCAGCCGTCCTCGAGCACACGCAGAAGATCGCCCTGTCCCTTCGGCGGCAGGTCTCCTATCTCGTCGAGGAACAATGTTCCCCCGTCGGCCAGCTGGAAGCGGCCGGGCTTGTCTGCCACCGCTCCGGTGAAAGCCCCCTTCTTGTGGCCGAACAGCTCGGCCTCGACCAGCTGCTCGGAGAGCGCGGCGCAGTTCACGAAGATGAAGGGCCTCTCGGCACGCGCGCTGCGCGCATGGATCCGGCGCGCTACAAGCTCCTTTCCCGTCCCGCTCTCGCCCTCGATCAGGACGGTGACGTCGCTCTGGGCGACCTCGTCGGCGATCCTCAGCACGCGGCGGATCGCCTCGCTTTCGCCGATCAGGAGGCTCGGCTCGGCCCGGCGCTGCAGCCGCTGCCGCAGCGCGTTGTTCTCGACCATCATCGACTGAAACTCGAGCGCCTTGAGCACGAGCGCCCGCAGCCGCTGCATGTCGAGCGGCTTCATCAGGTAGTCGTAGGCGCCCTCCTTCATCGCCTCGACGGCGCTGGGCACCGTGCCGTAGGCGGTCATCAGGATGAACAGCGTGTCGTGCGCATGCTGCCGCGCCTCCCTGAGCAGCTCGAGGCCGCTCATGTCGGGCATCCTCACGTCGCTCAGGACGAGGTTGTACGGCCGCCCGCGGAGCAGCTCCAGCGCCTGCCGCGCCTCGTTGGCGGCGTCGACCCGGTACCCCTCGCGCCTCAGGGCCTCCTGGACGCCCGCGCAGAGGCCGCGCTCGTCGTCGACGACGAGGATGCTGATCTTCGCTCTATCCATGGGAATCGCTCCTCCGCTGCGGAAGGTGCAGCGTGAACACCGAGCCGCCGCCCGGCCTGTCGTCGACCGCGACGGTGCCCCCGTGGGCGGTCGCGATCTGCTGCACGATCCACAGCCCGAGCCCGCTCCCGTCGGGCTTCGTCGTGAAGAAGGGCTCGAAAATGGCCGCTCGCCGCTCGCTGCCCACGCCCGGGCCGTTGTCCCCGACGCGCAGCTCCCAGACGCCGCCCGCGCCGTCCAGCCGGACCTCGATCTCGATGCGGCCGTCGCGATCGATGGCCTGGATGGCGTTCAGCACGAGGTTGATCAGCGCCTGCTTCAGCTGGGCGGGGTCGGCCGTCAGCGGCGGCAGTCCCTCGGGCAGGATGCTCACCAGCTCGATCCCGCGCGCCGCGGCCTCGGGGCGCAGGAGTTCGCAGACGTAATCGACCACCTCGGCCGCTCCGAACGTGTGCAGCTCGATCGATGATGGCGCCGCCAGGCTCAGGAACTGCCGGACTAGGTTCTCGAGGCGGGTCAGCTCGCTGCGGATGATCTCAAAGCGCCCCGCGGCCTGCGCCTGCATCGCCGGCGCTCCCTGGGCGATGTCCTCCTCGAGGAGCTGGACGTGGATCGCCAGCGAGCTGAGCGGATTGCGGATCTCGTGCGCCAGGCGCGCGAACAGGCGCGAGAGCAGTCGCTGCTTCTCCTCGGCCGCCAGCGAGGCGGTCTCCGGCGCGGCAATGTCTGGTGGCGTCTTCTCCACGCCGGAGGAGGTTAGGGGCGCCGGCCCGCGGATTCCACTTCAAACGCGGCGCCGGCGGTCAGCCCTGGGCCGGCGGCTCCCTCAGGCATATATCCACTCTCAGGATATGACTCCGGATCCAGTCCTCGGCGAAGGAGAGGACCTCCTTGATCAGTTCCTTCTGGGCGCCGTGCTCGGTGTACCTGCGCTTGAACTCATGCCACTGGACGATGAACCGCTCGTGGGCCTCCTTGTTGGCGGCGTGCGCCGGGCACCGGCGGCTCTGCATGCACTGCTCCTCGTAGCCGAAATGGTAGGTGATGTAGTCCTCGGTGAAGTTCACCAGCTGCTCCAGTTCGGCCACGTCGATCGGATCCGAGGCGGCCAGGATCTCAAGCCGGTTGACCACCTGGAAGAGGGCCCGGTGCTGGACATCCACGCGCCGGATTCCCGTCCGATATTCGTCGCTCCATGTCAGCATGGTGGAATTGCTTTGTCAGATCATCGGCTCGGAGCGCAGCCTGCTTGAGGCCGCGGATCCGCGGAGGCCGCGTGCGCCTCCTCCCGGGGGCGCACGCGGACGAACGCCCTCCAGATAAGCAGATCGTAGATGCCTTTGATGCCGCCGCCAATGACGAAACACAGGCCGGCGAGCGCCGGGACCGCCATGAGGGGGCCGGCGGCGAGCGGCCCGAGGGCGGCGCCGGCCTGCCGGAGGGTCATCGTGACCCCGTTGGCCGCCGACCGCTCTTCCGCGGGCACGATCGCGTTCACGTAGCTCTGGCGCGTGGGCACGTCCATCTGCGAGATCAGGTGCCTGGCGAGAAGCATGGCCGCCGCGCCGGCGAGCGTCGGCATGAAGGGCACGAGGATCAGCAGGACGTTCGAGGGAAGGTGGGTGAACACCATCGTGTTGAGCAGCCCGAAGCGCCGCGCGAGCGGCACGGCGGCCAGCGCCGAGAGGCCCGACAGCAGCGTCGTCCCGGACAGGATGCCGCCGAGCACGGTCAGATCCGCGCCGAATTTCCTGTGGAACCAGTAGGCGACGAAGCTCTGCACGATGAAGCCGCCGCCGAGCGCATCGAGCATGAATAGCGCGCTCAGCTTCGCGACATGGCCTTTCGATTTCTCGAGACCATGCCACGCCGACGGCCGGCCGCCGGCCGAGGAAGGGCCGCGCCCCGTCTCGATCTCCGCACCGCAGAATCCAAGGAGCGCGAAGAGAACCCCTCCCGCCGCCGCGTAGAGCCAGAGCAGGAGGCGGTAGCTCTCGACCGGCGCCCAGCCGCGGTGCTGGAGGGCGCCGGCGAGCCAGCCGCCCGCGAGCGCCCCGACCGCGTTTGCCGAGAAGCCGAGGACGTGGGACCACGCGAAGAGGCGCGTGCGCCCGCCCGGCCGCACGATCTCGGCCAGGCAGGCCTGCTCGATCGCGAGAAAAGGCCCGATCTCATTGCCGCTCGGACTCAGGACCCCGATGATGGCCGCGACCAGAAGGAGGTGGAAATCTGAGAATAGCGCCATCCCCGCCCCGCCGAGGATCATCAGCGCGGCACCGAGCTTGAGCATCCTCCTGCGACCCAGGTGGTCCGCGCGGGTCGTGAGGGTCACCGAGATCACCGCATCGCCCAGCAGCGTGAACGCCAGCAGCGCCCCGATCCTGGCTTCGGAGAAGCCGATCTCCCGCAGGTAGAGGACCAGGACGACCGCCAGGAACCCGTAGGAGAAAAGCCGCACGATCCGCGTCGCGAACAACAGGACGAAGTCGCGCGACGCACGGGCGGAAACGGCCGCCGGAGTTCCGGCCCCGAGAGGAGAGGCGAGGAGTGACACGGAGAAGCCTGCTCCAGGAACGGCCTTCCCGCAACTCCCGGGTGCGTCATACGGTCCGCGATCTGCACTGTACGAAAAACGGCGGACTTGCGGGGAGCCGCCCGGAGGCGCAGAGGTTGTCGGACGGTCGATGCAGCCGGCGCTCCCCGCGCCGCGTTGGCCAGACGCTTTCCTCGGTCCCTTCCGTCAAACATCCCAAACATGAGAATCCAGACTATCCTCGGTGCCGCCGCTGCCACCGCGGCGGTGGCGTTGTCGGCATTGCCGGCTCCCGCGCAGATGGGGCGCCGCTTCCCCTCCGAAAAGAAAATCGTCCCCGATCCGGTGACGGGCGTGCCGCTGAGCTTCCTCACCAGCGGGCACGCGGGCGACTCGAAGATCTACCAGACGCATCCCCAGTGGACCGCCGACGGCAAGTGGGTCATCTTCCGGACCAACCGGGTGCGCAACCAGGTGTTCGCCGTGAACGAGCAGACCGGCGACATCGTGCAGGTCACGGAGAATGGCTTCACCGGCATGCTCTGCGTGGCGCGCCTCTCGATGAAGCTCTACCTCATGCGCGACCTCGGCGCCAAGCCCGGCTTCGAGGAGGGCCCGCCGCCGATGCCGCAAGGCGGTCCTCAGGGTGCCGCCGTTCCCCCCGGCGCTCCGGGAGGACGTCCCGGCGCAGGCGCTCCCGGTGCCGCTCTCGCAGCCGGCCCCGATGTTCCGCCCCCTGCCGGCGCGACCGCGGCGGCGGCCCCGAGCGCCCCGGGAATGCCCCCCGGCATGCCGGCTGGCGCCCCTCCTGCCTGGCGCGGCCCGCGCGGCCCGTTCCAGATCGTCGAGGTCGACCTCGGGCGGCTTTTTGCCGACAGCGCGGCGGGCGCGATGAAGCCTGCGGCGACCTATGAGCGCGTCTGCGGCACCATCCCCGTCGAGATGATGGCCGCCGGCGGCGACATGGCGCTCGACGCCCG